>JGI20214J51088_10003571_pt1 | contig 10245 bp, 10 predicted proteins | sample WetSurMetagenome_FD_51088 | JGI IMG/M metagenome (IMG submission 51088) | reverse complement strand
TCCGGGCAAAAATATGATTTTGATATCAGGATTTGGATTAGCAGAGGTCAGGCAAGATGCGACTCATGTGTTGCCCAACACCATTGATAACAGTTTGTACTCTGCTGTTTGTAGAGAAATCACATTGGGGTGACTCAGGAAGAACTGTTCGTCTTAATCATGATCTGCGAACGAAACAGTCATTTTATTGACTTCACCGACAAAGCCATGGTTTTCGATTTGAAATCGCGGGGAGGATTACCGTTTGATATGGTGAAAATTGAGCCAACGAGTTGAACGCAGCGGCATTCAGCCCCGGACAGGCTGCAATTCCTGTCCCTGTTCGACCACATGGCATCAATTCGCCGTCGCTCCCTCGTCACATTTATGGCAGGCCGCTTCAGTAAAGCAAGACGCTGTCATCGTTTCCGCCCGCCACACTCCCCATCGTGGAAAGACGGCTGACCGCATCCGGGTCGCCCCGGACCTCCGCGTCGAGGAACGTAATCAACCACGTGTAGATGTCGTTTGTCGCAGCCTTGTCGAACCCGTGTGACACGCCCGAGAGTGCAACCAGCCTGCGGAACCCGGTGAGGCGCGACATGCCGATCTGCGTTTCGATAATCGGAGCGGTCGTGTCCGCCGTCCCGCTCATGCCGAGGAACGATAGATTGATGCCGTCGAGCCCGTGCTGGTCGCGTCCGAACGCAGGCAGGATCGGCTGCCCGAAATACGGCACGTAGCCGAACGCCGCCTTGATCCGCGTATCGTGGGTGATCTGTTTCCACGTCGATCCGATGTCGAAGTATGAGGTCGTCAGGCCTGCGCCGCCCAACAGCAGCATTGTCTCGCCGCCCATGCTCGCCCCGAACCCGCCGATCTGTGTCTCATCGATGTGATCTTTCCACTGCGGATGTGCGACAACGAGGTCGAGTGCCGCGGATATCGAAAGCGCTCGCAGTGCCTGCAGCGCCGTGAAGTTTTCCGGGTGCGTCGCCACGGCAATGGCGTCGGCGAGGTTGTCGATCCTGAGGTTTGAAAAGCGCGCGTCGCCGTGAAACGGGGCGATGACTACGTAGCCGTAACTCGCGCAAACGGACAGCGCCAACATGTAGTCGTCGGAGTCGATCGGGCTGCCCAGGTAGCCATGCGAAAACGCAACCACCGGATAACGAACCGAGGCGTCCGCAAACAGAGGCGCATCCGATCCGGTCTGCATGTGCGGCACAACCCTGTCGGTCTGCGGCGGATTGAGCGGATAGTCGGGACGGGGGTTGTCGGCCGTAGTGGGGTAGCACACGAGCACAACGAACTTGACCTGCTGTCCGACAAACTCACCATAGAGGTTCGAATCCTGCGGCGCGGTCACCGTGGCGATTAGCGTATTATTCTGGTTCTCCAGCAGATCGATCACATAACGCGGCGTGCCGCTGTCGGACGGTATGCCTTCCCAATAGCTCGTCACGTCCTCGCCGGGACCCAATCGAGTGAAAACCTGGACGATGTTGCTGCACGCAACCGCATAGGGACCCGGCAACGGCAAAGGCTGCACGACGGCGGTCGGCGCCGAGGCGCCCGGCGTATTGCCGCTGCCGCCACCGCCGCCACATCCAGCGAGTGCAAGTGCGATTCCCAACAAGGAAGCCAACAGTGATTCCCGAAAGAATCCGTTCATGACTGCACCTCTTCGTCCTCGGCAATTGTGTCATAGCTGGATTCGACTACGGGACAACCGCGAAAACCGGCAACCGCAGCCGTTCTTTACCTGCACGGGCAGAATNAGGATCCCACCTAATGCTTACTCGATCCCGATCCAAGCCGGGACACAGCATGCAATCAACGTCAAGAGCCCTCATCCGATAATCAGAATTACAAACCGACTGCATATGGGTCTCATAATCTTCTCGCTCTGTTCGCGATCGAAGTGCTGAAGTGTTAATTTGGGATCCAGGGGGTAACGCTTTGACCCCTTGTCTCTTATTTTCTGTGTTCTTCGCCCTTTCCTTCGTGTCCTTGAGGCTGTTGATGTGATTCACCATGATGCTGCTGTTGTTTCTGAGGCTGATGCTGTTGCTGCATCTGAGGTTGTCTCTGTTGTTCTTGCCTCTGCTGTTTTTGATATTGCTGATGTTGTTGAACTTCCGGTTTTTGTTGGTATACCTTTTGCCTCTGTTGTCTTAAGACCTGTTTTTGTTGCTGTTGTTTAGGTGTATAACCCTGAACATTCCATTTTTTTTGCTTTTCCCAGTATCGGTTGCTCTGCCAGCTCTTCCAGTTGTGTTGAAGTTGTGAATGCGGAATCTGTTGATAATTCCAGATGTGGCCGTGCCAGCTATGGTTGTGGTAGTATCCCCTCCAATATGGGTCTACGTCATAATAAAATCTTGGAACACTGCTGTAATAAACCCAGCCATGATCATAATACGGTGAGCGATACCAGCGACCTTCCCACGGACGCCACCAGAATCCATTCCAGAAAAACAGGTCTACGCTGATATCGGGAACAACATAAACNGCTTCTGTATCCGGTAATACCACTACAGCCGGCGGGGCTTCGAATACAATTACCGGTGGCAATGGGATGGAAACCCCGACACTCACACCAACCTCTGCCATCACCATGACAGGAAAGACAATCAGCAAAAAAGCCAGAAGCGTTGTTGCAAAGAGTAACTTTTTCATTTTTGTCAGCTCCTTTATCCGACCTCGATGCCACACGAGGCCGAAGGTCATGTCGCCCCTCCCCGAGAATGCNCCTTTTAGGGAGGAGCGATCCGTGAGACGGCCACCACTGCGGAGTGTCTTTCATTTTACGATCACGCTGTGACCCGTCAAATGCAGAATCAGGATGATGAGCAGGATGATCAGGAGGATCCCGATCACGACTCCCAAACCATCCCCTCCCGCAAGGACATTGTCCGAAGCCTGTGCCAGTAGATGGATTTGCTCATCCGACAGGCCCTGAAGCCTTGCCTGGATTTCATCNGGTGTCAGACCGTACGCCTCGAGTTTTGCGTTCATCAGTTCATTCTCNAGAGCCCGTTGAATGACGCTGAGCTCCTGCTGCCTTGTTTCCTGATCCATGGAGGGCCGGGATGTTACAGACCCGATCATGCCGGCCAGCGACGGAGTTCCGGACAGGCACAGCAAGTAAAGAACCATGAAGACCGCCCATGACGGGTTTCTGTATTTCCGGATCATAATCTTCCTCCTTGCCGCTCAATTGAGGAGCAACGGATATCCTTCGATCACCTCTTCAGCTTGCTGAATTTCGCCCCTTCGATGTTGGCGCCTACCATCAGCCCCCTTTGCCCGATCACGAACCCGATAATGGGCTGATTCGTCTTCGTCGTATCGATGGAGCCCTCCGTGCCCTGATCAACGGCTGCCACGGTCCCATTGATCCCGGCCTGCCATCCATCGCTGGTCCGGAACTTTTTCAGGGCCTCCTCGTCCATGAAAGCAATGATGATATCCTTCTCCTGTACCCCTAACTGCAGTCCGAAGGTGGCGGCTGCAATGCTGTAATAGTCGACAGTCTTCCCGCCGATTCTCAGCGCTCCCTCTCCGTATTCACCCCCTGCGATCACTCCTGCCTGGGTGACCCTCGGGATGACCAGGATCCCCTTTGCCGTTTTGAGGACTTCCTGTGCCCCCTTTACACCCTTGCTGAACTTTTCCAGGGCCGCGTCGACGCTGACGTCTATCTCTTTGGCCGTTGCCGCATACAGGATGTGGGCGGGAGCAAAGACGATAATCCATGCCACGATCCCGGCAAGAAGATTGATCCAGATGGCTCTTCTTTTCATTTCCTTACCTCCAGTGTAAAAAGTGATGTTCCGTGCCCGCATGATTCAGCCGGCAAAGGAATCGGCACGATCGGCTCATAAAGCCTGGCGGAGTTTACAGGCATCCCGGTTTCATTTTGCTCCGCATTTCATGGCCGAACAATCAGTCTCAGGTGCATTGCGATGGTGGAATTACCTCAGAAGCACGTGAGCGGATGGATCAGTAAGATGATCAGCCGGGCACACGGGCACACGAACGGGATATCAAGGCAAAATAATCACTGAAGATGCCGACCGGGGAAGGAATGACAATCCAATTGACAGCCGAACAGACAATCACCTCATCTGCAGGGGAGGGAGATAGCAGATGAGGTGATCAGGGGAAGGGCTCGTGAAACTGAAATTCTATTTCACGGTACTCATTTCTCGAAAAAGATTCCATCCGGAAAAGGCAGATTCAGAGCTGCCAAATATCTTAGACGAGAAGGACATGTTCATGAATCGCTAATGCCTTCTCTTACCAGATTATTAAGCCGGATTCGCAGCCGCCCGCCATGCAGATTCGGCCGGCGGCCGCGATCAACACCATTCTTTCCATAATATTAAGTTTGAACGTTAGGGACCGTGAGACAACCGTCATGAATGAGTGCTTGAAAAGGAACAGNATTGGCAGCTTTCGNAAAAGTCTAATCACCAACACTGATTTTGACATCGTAGGNAGCGGGACGACCTTCCGCCCTTTCCAGCCAATCCCTCAAACTTAAAAGAAACGTAGCCCATTTGGTACTGCAATGGTGCATAAATTCCGAGGGTTTCTTCCAGTCGGCGTGCGAGAACAGGACAAAAGTTTGACCCTTTTCGGCTTTCAAGTGAAAGGTCAAGTCTGTATCGAGCCACTCCTTAGGCCCCTTCACGCACTTCCATTTCACTATTTTGTTAGGCTTTAACTCTACAACTCTCATGTCGGCGAACCCGAAGTGAATCATTCCACCTTGCTTGGCGTTCCCCTTGGTACCCACAACCCACCAATGTGATATTCCATCAATAGTGGAAAGCGCCTCAAAAACCTTTTTGGGTGCGGATCTAATTCCAACCCTGTGAAGAATATCAGGCATGGATTCCCAATCCTTTCCGGCGATAAACACCTTTTTCGATTCAGTATGTCAGACCTTTCTCTTTTGGCAAACACCATACGTCTTTGATTTTGCAAAGTCGTGCAAGCATCTCTTCGTACTCTTTATGAATAGCTGCTCTTTCCGTCAGGCCGAGAAACTGGATGATGTATCCGTGGGGGCCGGGCATGATAACAAAGGGGTACATGCCACCGAGCTCCCCGCCGCCTATGTCTTCATTGGTTATATTGGGGGCGTAGTACATGACGTGTGGCACGTTAAGGGTGACGACACTGTCGATTTCTTCCGGATTGAAGTACGTCCTGAGCACGGGTGACAGCATGTATGAGATACCGGCTCGTTCCGGTGCCTTATAGTATCCGGTTTTATAACGGTCTTTGATGATTCTCTTTAGCTCTCCGGGAGGAGTGCCCTTGGCCTGCATCTGTGCTGCGTCAAAGAAGACTCGCATTTGTGCTCGGGTGCCCGCCTTGTCAAAGGAAACCGGGTAGAGAATATCCTCTCTATATTCCGTTAAAGGCCAGGATCCCCTGAACGAATCATCACCCGTTCGAGCAACAAAGGTGTGGAATCCATTCGTGCCCATGCGGGCTACCTCAAAGCCCTTCTCCGGGTTTAAGACGTATACGGTCGCATTGTCCCTGAGATGCTGTGGCAGCGCGCTGAGCGCAAGCTGAATTTCCAGATCTCGCGGCAAGGGCTCAATTTTCCTCTTCACGTTGATAGCCTGTTTATCTTCCGCGCCCGCTGCGAGCGAGAAGAACAGACCTGCAACGAGAACAATTGCCTGAACTTGAACAAACATTCTGCGTCCCATATGCTGTTCGGTGCAATATCTGCGGATTCCCATGAGTGCGCCCCCTACCCTGCGGCTTGCTGATTCTTGTTTCGATCTTCAACGAGTTGCCGTAGAAATCCCAGCTGTTCCTGCTGGATTGAAATCAGCTCGTTCCATTGTTTTTCCCTGAGTGAATCCACTTTCTCATGAAGCCCTGTTATTTCAAGCTCTGCCTTTAGATTGACTTCATAATCGTGCTCTGCGGTGAGACGATCCTTATAGGCCTGCCGATTCTGAGACATCAAAATAATGGGGGCCTGTATTGCAGCAAGCATGGACAAAACGAGATTCAGCAGGATGTATGGATAAGGATCAAATGAGCTGTTCAGCCTGATCAGGATGAACGAATTCAACAAAATCCATGTCACCATCACGCACACAAAGAGCGAGATAAACGTCCAGGATCCCCCGAACGAAGCGACCCGATCAGCCATCTTCCGGCCAAACGTCGCGTGCTCGAACAAATCCTGATGAACATTTTTCGAAATAGGGGTTCTTTCGGCAATGTGATGAGCAACATTCTTTTCCAGCTCGGTCAGCTCTTCGTATTTCAAGCGAAAGAGCTTTTCCGCCGCAGCGTATATTTTTTCATCCATGCGATTATCCTTTGTCACTTTTTTCATTTGATGATCCCTCTGCAATTTCAGAATTCGGTACTTTCTTACTTGGACTTGCCCTGTGCCCCCAATTCGGGGAATCCCCTTTTCTTCGCGGTATCAAATGAATATGGCAATGGAAGACCTTCTGCCCGGCTATCTCCCCCACATTTACGCCGATGTCGAATCCTGTAATCATAGGATCGTTTTCCAGTAACTGTTTTTCCAGGATTTTCAACAACCCGTATATGGCATCGTGCTCGATTTGAATGCTGTCGAAGTAGCTGGCAAAATGCCTTTTGGGAATGATGAGGGTGTGTCCTACCGTGATGGGATATTTGTCGGGTATGGCAAAGGCATAATCATTTTCGATCAGGATCTTTTCCCTGGATGCTGCGCAGAATATGCAATCGCGCTTGAATCCTTCATCGGCGACAGGTCTGAAGTCAGAATGATCCTCGTCCGATCTTGACGTGCTGCACTTGTCGCACAGAACCTGAAGATTTTCGAAGATCGTCTCTCCCCCTCTTGATACGGGCTTTATATGGCAAATGTTCAAGAGCCGCTCATGGCTGGTCGCCCCGCAGAGCATGCATCGACCCTTTGCCGCCTTCAGGACTTTATACCTCAAAGAGTCGGGAACATCCCCTTCCCCCGTATTCAATGCATCGCGGGATCCATCGGATATCAAATCCACGATCCTGGCGGCCTGCGCTTCACTCAGGTTTTCCTTCGCGACCAGCATTTTCATCAGGTCCGATTTATTCATAGACAACCCCACTGGTTTTCCAAGATGCGCTCCACGTTGGGAGCTGCTTGTGTTCTTTTCAAGGACATGAGTTGCTGGAAGATCGGTGGTTCCAGGATAATGACCCAATCGATTGATCCGAGGAGGTAAACGGCATTCTCAGCATGTATCGGGACCTGATCACCCTGCGGCGCAACCGGTCAGGAGTGACGCAGGGGTTGTGCGGGCAAAGTATCCATATCTATTCTGTCGACCATGAGGCCAAGATCATCGCTTTCCATCGTTGGGACAAACAAGGTCCGACCGACAGTGAAGTTGTCGTAGTGAATATGACAAATCAAAATCGCGATGGTTATGTCATCGGTTTTCCACGGACCGGATTGTAAAGAGCGCGGTTTAACAGTGACTCGTATAACTACGGCCCCAATTTCACCAATCATTCCACCCCGAACATCAGCACACAGAAGATTCCGCATGTCGCGAATCCCAGGCGGACCTTCGGCCGGTCCATCCTCTGTTACTTTCGGTACCGAAAGCCTTCCGAGCTCGGCAAGTGCTTCAGTCGAAAAATCAGGGAGCAAGCCTCGCTCAAGCATTGCCCGATGGGCAATGCGCTGTAATAGGGCACGATGGTTTTGATCCTTTGCATTCATGAGATATCCTGCTCCTTGCGATATGACCGTTGCCAGACAAAAAGCCGCGGCACGGGCAGGTGATCATCTAAGCACTTCACAACGCCTGACCTGTCGTTCAAAGCGCCCGAGCCGATATGTGATTCTGCTGTGCACCGCGGATTGGACGAAAGAGATCCTCTCGTTCACAACTATTTCTTTTTCTTCTTGTCAGGCATTTCAAGATGGAAGTAATGCAGCAATCTGTGAAAGACCGGGGCAATAAGCACACCGGCAACAATCAGGAAAACGAGGCCGGAGTAGAGTGCATAAATGGAGGCAAAAATCTTGCCCGAGGCACTCCAGTTCTGTAACTCGCCAACAGGTCCCATGCCGCCCAAAAGCATGGATGCATTCAAGAGGGCGTCTATCCAGGCTGTGTCCGCCAGAAAACGGAAACCCACCACTCCAATCATCAACGATCCGGCCAGGATCCCCATGGCGATACCGGCATGACGCAATAACCGGCGCAAAAATGCCTCAAGCGAAAGCATGGGGTCGAGACGATGCTCATACATTCTGGCATGAACTCCTTGGGGCTCCCACCCATAGCGATTCATCATGGCTGGAAACTGCCCACCGAAACGCTTTCATGCAGACTTCACCTGCAGGCACACGACTTCCCATGTGGAATTGAAGCAGCGATTACCCACTGAGCTGCAGCTATTATAATACGCAGCAAGACCCGCCACTCGTCAAGAAGCAATCTGCATCATGTCACGGGAGTTACGCCTCTTTCCTCTGCGGCATAGTGACGGAAGAACCATTGCTTCATCCCTTCCACCGCCAGAAGGTAAGCGATCAGCATGACAACGAGGATAAGGAAGAAGAACGCCGGCGGCGCGACAAAACCGAGGTACGCGCCGGCAGGGGTGAACGGCAGGAGGACCGCCACCGCCACAACCATCAGCGAGCAGGCGATCAGCCACGGGTTCGGACGGCTTTTAAAGGGGTTTTTACGGGTGCGGATGATAAAGATGACCAGCACCTGCGTGGCCATGGACTCAATAAACCAGCCGGTATGGAAAAGCGCCTCCCCCGCGTGGAAGACCGCCAGCATGACATAGAAGGTGATAAAATCGAAAACAGAGCTGACCGGGCCGATAATCAGCATGAAGTTGCGGATGAAGTTCATATCCCAGTGCCGGGGATGGCTCAGGTAATCATCATCCACCCGGTCCAGCGGAATGGGCAGTTCGGATACGTCGTAGAGGAGGTTGTTGAGCAGGATCTGCACCGGCAGCATGGGAAGAAAGGGAAGAAAGAGCGAGGCCCCGGCCATGCTGAACATGTTGCCGAAATTGGAGCTGGTGCCCATCATGATGTATTTCATGATGTTTCCGAAGGTGCGCCGCCCTTCCAGGACTCCGGCATGGAGGACCCCCAGGTCCTGCTCCAGAAGGATCATGTCCGCCGCCGCTTTCGCCACGTCCACGGCACTTTCCACCGAAATGCCCACATCGGCCGAATGGAGCGACGGGGCGTCATTGATGCCGTCGCCGAGATACCCCACCACATGGCCGCATCGTTTCAAGGCGAGAATGACCCGGTTTTTCTGGGCAGGCGCCACGCGGCAGAAGAGGTTCACCTGCTCCACCCGCACTGCGAGTGCCGAATCATCCAACTGCTGGATATCTGTACCGGTAAGCACCCCTGTTACAGGCAGACCGAGTCGTGTGCAGACATGCTGGGTCACCAGTTCATTGTCGCCGGTGACGATCTTGACCGCGACCCGGTCAGCGGTAAGTCCTGCCAAAGCCACTTTGGCGCTCTCCTTGGGCGGATCGAGGAAGGCGGCAAAGCCCGCAAAGACCAGCTCTGCCTCATCGCTCACCACGGCATGAGACTGGTCCATCCCCACCTGCCGTGAGGCGATTCCCAGCACCCGGAACCCCTCTTTACTGAGTCCTTCATATTGCGCATTGACACTTGCGAGCGCCGCTTTATCCAGGGGGCGCAGACCGACTTGCCCATCTGCTTCGTAATGGACCGAGAGCCGCAGGATATCTTCGGGAGCCCCTTTGACAACGATCAGCCTGGTCGTGCCATTGTCGAGGAGCACGGAAACGCGGCGGCGCTCGAAGTCGAATGGCACTTCATCAATCTTGTGCCAGCTGCTCACGTTGATCTCCTTGTGCTCCAGGATGGCGTCATCCAGGGGGCTTTTCAATCCGGATTCAAAAAAGCTGTTAAAGTAGGCCAGTTCCAGAACGCGCTCACTTTCACGTCCAAGGGGGTCCATGTGACGTTCCAGATGGATACGGGCCTCGGTCAAGGTGCCGGTTTTGTCGGTGCACAGGACATCCATGCTCCCCAGGTTCTGTATCGCGGCCAACCGCTTGACGATCACTTTATTGGCAGCCATGCGCAGTGCGCCCCGTGACAAGGTCACGGAGACCACCATGGGGAGGAGCTCCGGTGTCAGGCCCACTGCCAGAGCCACTGCAAACAGAAACGATTCGAGCCACGGGCGGTGAAAGAACGCATTGACC
>JGI20214J51088_10003570_pt1 | contig 10247 bp, 8 predicted proteins | sample WetSurMetagenome_FD_51088 | JGI IMG/M metagenome (IMG submission 51088) | reverse complement strand
CCCCCAAAGGGGGGTTAAAGCAGGTTTTATGATTCGTTATGCATTAATTGTAGCAGGAGGCTCCGGGAAAAGAATGGGGACGGATATCCCCAAGCAGTTTCTTGAACTCTCCGGCAAACCGCTCCTGATGCGAAGCATTGAAAGGTTCTGGTCATTTGATAATTCAATAAGAATAATTACTGTACTCCCGGAAGATCAGATAATATTCTGGGGAGAGCTTCAGAAGAAGCACTCATTTTCAATACCCAACATTGTTGTTGCAGGAGGTCCCGAAAGATTTTATTCCGTAAAAAACGGTCTGGATCAGGTGGAAGATGACAGCCTTGTTGCCATACACGACGGGGTCAGGCCTCTGGTAAGCTCAGCAACCATTAAAAGGTGTTTCGACATGGCCAGGGAATCCGGAAACGCAGTTCCGGTAATCTGTCCCGCCGATTCAATAAGGAGGGTTACGGAACAGGGTAACATCCCGGTCAACAGGCAATATTTAAGGATAATACAGACTCCACAGGTATTTGATTCGAAACTTATAAAAAAAGCGTATCTCCAGGATTACAGTCCTGAATTTACTGACGATGCCACTCTTCTTGAAAAAACAGGTGAAGTCATTCATCTTGTTGACGGGAACAGGGAAAATATGAAAATTACAAATCCCGGTGATCTGGCAATGGCAGAAGCGCTGTTTAAAACNATTTTCTGACTTTCCCGGTAATTTGTATCTTGCAACAGCTCTAATTCTTTTTATTATGAAAATCAGAAATACACTGATTATTGTTCTTCTTATAGTTTTTACTGGATGTGCTGAGGTACTGAATGTCCTTCAGTCTTCGGTTGCGACTCCTCTTTCCGAGGATGAAGTAGTCAGCGGCCTTAAGGAGGCGCTGGCACTTGGAGCTAAAAATTCGGCAGAAAGACTGGCTAAGGAAAACGGATATTATGGAGATCAGGCAATAAAAATTCTGCTGCCCGANGAAGCAAAAACAATAATTGACAATATCTCTAAGATCCCGGGAGGAGAACAGCTCGTTGAAGACGTTATTCTCAGAATTAACAGGGCAGCTGAAGATGCTGCAAAAGAGGTGGCGCCCATTTTCGTGAACAGTGTCACCAGCATGACAATAAAGGATGCCTTTAATATTCTGAAGGGTCCGGATAATGCTGCTACATCCTATCTGAAGGCCACCACCTACGATGAATTGTATTCGCTTTACAANCCAAAAATCCAGAACTCAACTGAAAAAAAGATTATCGGCAATGTTTCAACAAAAGATTCCTGGGTAACTCTTACAGGGAAATGGAATTCGGTCGCCGGTTCAGTCGCCGGAAGAATTGCAGGACTGAAACCTGTCAATACTGACCTTGACGCCTATCTGACCTCCAAAGCCCTCGAAGGAATATTTTCCAAAGTCGCNATTGAAGAGATGAAGATCAGGAAAGAAGTATCTGCNAGGATTACTCCATTATTGAAGAGAGTATTTGGATCGCTCGACACCAAATAAACCAGACTGACACCTGAAAAATATGTTTGAAAGGACTATTGTAAAACAAAATGAGCTTGAAGTTAGGATCTCTGATTTTGCGAATGAAGGGATGCTTGACATTATGAAGCATGCTGTTCAGGGCTCTGAGGGAGGGTTAAGATTTCAGCTTCAGAATATCCCTGAGAGAATTGCAGCCTACGGGGATCAGATAAGATTTGTTTCACTTTACAAAAAGAATAAAATAACCGGTACCGTCGGATCGTGTTACAGGATGACAGGCCAGGGTAACCTGAGATTTCCCTCCTCATATATAAGATATTTGGCTTTTGACACGGTTTACCAGTCAGATATCTCCTGGAAGAAGAAAAAGAAGGAAATAATTAAACCTGAAAAAGATGATACATTCAAGCAAAAAACGCTTGAAATCTTCAGTAAGCCGCATCTGCTAGATTTTAAAGAGGTTAATGAAAACGACAGGCATATAATGTATGCTTTCATTGAAAGCATGAATGAAAGGTCAAAAAACCTTGTCAATCAGGCAGGGTATGAATATATAAGATCTTTTCTCACAGTGGCTTTCAGCAGGTTTTCTCCCAAACCCGACAGCAGGGTCACTAAGATAGCTTCAGAAGAGGAGAAGGAAAAGATGAGATCTCTTCTTCTCGGATTCTATAATGATTATTCTCTTTTTAATTCCGACAATGCTTTTTACGGTGATAAATACTATGTTCTGAAAGAGGGAGAAGAAATCATTGCAGGAGTAAGTGCTATACCATCAGTATATAAGATCTATGATATGCCAGGGATATGGGGATGGATCTACATGAAAATATTGCCGAAGGCGCCTTATTTTAAACGGCTTTTCCATCCTGAAGAGTTCCGTCATCTTGTTTTTGACGCAATATATTGCAGGAAGGGAATGGAAGATAAGCTTGCAGTTCTGTTCGAATCAGCGTGCGCATCGGAGGGATATTATACAGGGCTCACATGGCTTGACGACCGCAGCGAACTTTTTGACAAGCTCAGATCGGGTGTAAAAATGGGTGCACTTAATCGGATGCTGAATGCAAAACCGGGTCTGGTTTATACCCGGTTCCTCAATTTTAATGAAAAGGAAAAGGAGATTTTCTATGATGCTCCGGCCTATATTTCAGGATTCGATTTTTCGTAACCGTGATCCCGGATAGAAATTAAATATTATTTTTGCGGTAAGAAAGGGACGTTAGTTCAGTTGGTTCAGAACGCTTGCTTGACAGGCAAGAGGTCACTGGTTCGACTCCAGTACGCCCCACAAAGGGCCCTCCGACGTCTGAGACACGGAGGGCTTTGTATTTCAGATAGAATTCTGGCCTTTGAAGACCCTCGAGTTCTCAATTGTCTCCAGGCGTCCTTCCCATGTAAGTTTACCTCGTCCCATACCTGTTATCGTAGCCCTTGCAGAAGCATCGGCTGAGACAATCATTTGAACGTCATAAAATCCGAGATTTGTAAGCAGGCTGAATTGCAATGTAAAATTCAGTCTCTTCGGGTCCCTGAAAAGCTCATATTTGCCAATAGATCCTTCAGCCGTCACTCCACCGACGTTGTTTGATCCCATGCTCCAGTTTGATCCTGTCTGAAGAATCCCATTATTTGTATTCAGCTTTATAAAATTCAGGGTCGGGGTGACGATAATCCTGTCACCGTACCTGTTCTGAAGATAATCTGCTACGAGCACAAAGCTCTTAGCATTCAGAAGAGAATCAATAGCCCGGTAGTTTGCTTCCAGCTGGGCCTTTCTTACCTCTTTCAGTTCCTGACGGGTTAATTTGCGTTCCTGAGAATTGATATTGAGAGAAATACATAATAATCCCATTATCCAAAAGAGGCTTACAGTTTTAAATTTAATTATTTTCATCAGTTTATAATTTATTTTAGTTGTCTGATGGAACCGCACATAATTGAAGTCAATTATGTGGGTTTCATAACCTCTGTTTTTAGTTCTATCAGTATAATGCAAATTACATACCAATCCTGGAACACAGAATATTGTATTTGGCATATTGGGACTAATTTTACTTAAAGTGAGCTAAAGTTTGGAGTGAGCTAAAGTTTGGAGTGATTAAAGTTAATGACTGGTCAATTGTCATGTAGTATGATGAGAAGACCGGAGGTGTAACTCAATATGCTATTGATAGATCCTGATATAATCCACTATCATGTGTTGAGGGAAAACTGTCGTTCCGTCAGGTGATCCGGGCCAGTTGCCTCCAACGGCAACGTTGCAGATAAGGAATTGTGGCAGATCAAACGGGAAATCCGGCATTTCGGCACGTGTAAGAAAAAAATACTGTTGCTTGTCTACCATCCAGATCAGTTTGTTTGGAGTCCAGGTAAAACTGAAAATATGAAATCCTGAACTGAACTTATCGTTTGAAAGTGTAAATGAGTTGGTTCTGCTTTTATGGCCGTTTGAATTCCAGTGAACTGCCCCGTGAGCTACCGAAGGCTCGTGACCGAGAAGCTCCATCATATCTATCTCTCCGCATGCCGGCCAGCCCTGAGTCGGAAATCCNGACCCGAGCATCCATAATGCTGGCCATATTCCTTTACCTTCAGGAAGCTTCGCACGGATATCTATCCGGCCATAAGTAAACTGCTTTCTTCCCTGGGTATTAATTCTTCCTGAAGTATAGTTTGTACCGGTCGTTTTAAGAGCTGTTATATGCAGATATCCTGAATCGAGATGCACATTATCAGGTAAGTTGGTATAGGTCTGAAGTTCGTTGTTGCCCCACCCGCCTGCACCTTGTTCATAATTCCAGATTGTCGTGTTCAGGGCCATTGTAGTAAAATCTTCGGTCCAGGCCAGATTGGTAAAATCAACATTNATAATTCTGATTGTAATCCCNGGCTTTGAAAGTGTCCCGTTTACCGGATTGTTGAATTTGATTGAAAAATAGACATCTTTTTTTACGGCTGTATCCGGCAATACTTTGAAGTTTATCTCTTTTGCCAGTTCTCCAGGCTGGAAAGTCAGTTTTCCTGATGTAATTGCAACATAATCCTTCCCGGCAATAGCTGTACTGTCAGCAGTTACATAATCAACACTAACGGTCTTGTCACTTACTGCAGAAAGAAAAACAGATACACTTAGTGATCCGTCAGGATCATCTTCGGGGGCCGGGACATAATTTTCACTGACGAGGAACTTCGGATTTACCGACGAGTCTTCATCTTTACATGATGTAAGAATGACAGATTGAATAAGGATAGTCAGTATAATTAAAAGAGTGATTTTCATAAGGGAATTATTATCTTTTAATGGTTCAGAGGGTGAAATTAATTCTTTTTGCAGTAATACATTAAATATTAACCACAAGCTTTTGGGTAAACATGGTAAGATCACCTGCTCCCATTTGTACTATATAGATCCCCTGCCTGAAGGTAATGGGAATACGAAAATCTTTAATTTCAGGTTCTATTTTGTTCTCATACATAACTTTTCCTGTCAGAGAGACTATCCTGATAAAACTAAACCTGAGAGCCGGATCATCAATCCGGATGTTGACCGACTCCTTCGCCGGGTTCGGGTACATTTTTACCGGTTGTTCTTCATAGGTTCCCGGATTCCGGTGCTTGTAGCCGAAGACCTTAAACTCGGAAATATGATTCCAGCTGTCGGCAGAGTTAGAATGTCCGACAAGTTTAATATACCTGTATTCCACAAGCGATTTTGAAGCCGGAAAATCAAATACCTGAAGATCGCCCGAAAAGCCGCATGAAGCTGATTTTATTAATATAGGTTCCCAGATTTCCTTGTTTTCCGAACCAAAGACATCAAAATAGGATTCCGTTTTCTGTCCGGGCTGGAAAGCTACTTTGACATGCTGGATACTGAATAATTCTTTCATTTCCATTATAACCCACTCATTATCTCCGTTTGCCGACCAAATTGTTCCAATATTGCCGTCAAGGATGTTGTATGGGTAGTAGGGTGGCTGAAAGCTGCTGGCTTCAATATTTATTATTTCAGAGAACTCAAGATCGGTTTTATAGGGGACTATTGCAATAGGAATTGTTTTTGACTCGGTTGTCTTTCCGTCACTTACTTTCAGTGTAAATTCAATTTTCTGAGCAGTATTTATAACCGGACTTAGAAATCTGATCTTAGGGCCGCTCACAGAAGAGACTGAAATGCCCGAGGGTGTTACCCATGAATATGTAAGATTATCATTATTGGCGTCGTAACTCCCCGTTGCATCAAGTTCACTTACAAACCCTGATAAATTCTCCGGAGGGAAATTTATAACTACAACCGGTGGTGTATTGACAACCGGTGGAGGTGTAACAACAGGAGGTGGAGTNACAACCGGTGGAGGTGTAACCACNGGGGGAGGTGTTACAACCGGCGGAGGAGTAACTACCGGAGGCGGTGCAGTTGCCTGCTGATAAATCACAGCCCCAACCTGCCACTTTCCGTTCTGATCAGTGGTTGCTGGTGCTGTTCCGGCACTCCAGGCAGCAGCTANAGATAATCCGGTCCGCCATNCCGTACCGAGATCTGTTCCANAGTCGAGCCTGGCCGACGGTACAAAACCAGTTGTGTTTGTGAAATTAGGATTTATTACGACTGAATGCAGGTCGTAACCCATAGCCTGCCATTGCGAAAAGGTTTTTGAAGATCCGCCGACATTAAAAACCGGTGACCCTGCTTCACAATAAAACACATTATAATCACTTTCAAAATTTGTCAGGCAGCCGGTCTCAATCGAAATATTGGGGATCTGATAAACTGTATAAAAGATGTTATTCTTAATTTTTGCTCCCGTTGACGGTGCNGGATTGGTCCTGTCATGGTTGGCATCAATAAGTATGACCGAACCCGATTTAAGATTCGAATAAAATGTGTTGTTAAATACCTGGACCCCATTTATCCCTTTCATTCTAAGGGAGAGTTTTGCATTCTTAACTATGTTATAGGAAGCACCGTAGCCTGAGGAATAGGTCATGTTTGATCCGGCATCAGTACCCGATTTGAAAAGGATTCCGTATGGAGTCTTGTCGAGGTAATTGTATCTGACAGTGTAATTGATGTTGTATCCTATGAACATTCCGTGTGTTATAGAAGCGGCATCGGTTCCGTTCCAGGTGAGCCTGTTGCCGGTAATAACTGCTCCATCGAGATTATTATTTGTAGCCATTGGTCCCTCATCTCCGGCTTGAAGAAGGTAACCTACAGAATTTATGGATGTTACGGAGTTGTTTATAAAGGTGAGAGAAGTTTTGACGGCCCTAGGGATATTGATNCCCTCCCAGATTCCGGTTAAAGAATTATTTACAGTAAGCCCCTCATTCCTGACTATTATCTGTGACGGCAACACATACGTTATAAGGGAAAGAAATATTAAGAGTAATAATCTTCTCATACAAACCTGCTATTTGACATAATTGGCACTGACACTAATGAAACGGAAAATCATCAGTTTTGTTTCATTTATCAGAATTTAGTCAGTTTCACCATGATGCACGGGACAAAAATAGCATTTTTTATGCTAAATGTGAAGTATTAAATGATTTATATGATCAATTTTCCCCGAACAGGGTCCAGACCTGACCCGGCATATCTCTCAGGAACTCTTTCTGAAAGTTGTATTCAGGGTGGGCTATAAGAAATTCTTCTGACTGAAATGGCTCTCCGCACGGGTGGCCGATGATAGCCCAGAGCTTCATCTCCGATGCCAGCTGACCATCGGTAGCTTTTGCCTGTACCGCACCTGCCGGATTAAAAGATGCCCAACCCATATCGGGCGATCCAATTTCATCTTCATCCAGATGTCCGCAGAGAGTAAGGGCTCCGGCCTTTTCAGTTTTTCTCCAAGTATCATAATGGTCTCCCATGAACTTCATTGCCGATCTGACATCTATCAATCCCTTGTTCTCCTCAATTATTTGTTTCCATCTTAGCTTACGGGCGTTCGGAGAAGTACTGAGAATTGTTGAGTCATAAGTTGTCTCTTCTTTTATAAGCTTATTGTGAACCGGGAAGTTTGCTCCTGCAAAAAATCCGTCGTTTGTCCTTTCAAGGAACTGGTTTTCGAGACCAAATTCAAAACGTGCTATCTCACCCGTTTTATTGTCGCCGATGAGCCAGTCGTTTGAGTACCCTCCGTTGTTTCTTTCTTTCATCACGGCGACCCATTCATCGATTGATGAAGAGTACTGGATTGCTTCCCGTGCACGGACAAACTCTGCAACTCCTTCGGGATCGAAACCTTTATATTGAGTGATCGTAGTTTCGGTTACGATAAGCCCGGTACTGTTAATATTAAAATCATCCCCGCTGTGAATGAATCCGGGCAGGGCATCCATAATTATCCTGTATCCGTTTTCAGGGACTATATTGAGTATAATATTCCATCGCTGGCCGATAACATATTCGACCCAGTTGTTGTGTGCCATAACAATCTGACCGTCAGTTGTCCATGATCCGGTTGCGGCAATTGCACTGCAATGGCCCGGAGGTGTTGGATCGGGAGGATCCGGATTATCCTTTGAATCGAGCCATGGGACATAATACCACGACATTTCAAGGATTGAATTCATTGCAACAATGTCTTTCCTGTCAACCGTTCCGTCGCCTAATTTTGCATTCACACCTGTCACTATTCCGTCGATCTCCTTCTGATACTCTTCCGGGATATTATCCCAGAACATAAGGGTCGATTCATCGCGATAAAAATTCCAGTCACGGCCCGTGGTTTTCTCATTCAGCATCGACATTGCACCACGGAGATCCACTATCTCATTTGCAAGCAGATAACCATGCTGATACCCTATTACTTCGGGAGCCCCTTCGAGGTGAACTGATATCCAGCCGTTCTTTTCTGATCTTGAACTGCTCATCATCAGCTCTTCATGTGATACAGCCACTTTACCTGCTTTCGGATTAATGCAGGAAATAATTACAAGCAAAAATGAAATTAAAACAGTAAGAAGACGGATTCTATACATAAATTAAAATTCCCGGATTTTAATATTCCTGAACCAGATATCATACCCGTGGTCCTGAAGTCCGATATATCCTTCTTTTGCAATTCCTTCAGTGAAGCCGGGAAAGGTTTTGAATTTACTGTTTGCCACCATAGCATCCCATTCCGGAGTCCACAGGGTATATTCAACAACCTTTACGCCGTTCTGGGTATGTGTGACTTTCCCGTCCCTGACCGATATTACAATTGTATTCCATTCACCTGCAGGTTTTACTGTTTTCGGGTCGGCAGCCAGCATATCGTAGAGTGAACCGGCAAGATGGTTCGCAAGCTTATTATCGGTGGCATCNGCATTATCAAGAATCTGAACNTCAGGAGCTGCGTAATAAATTGGTTTTCCGGGGACCTCCCTTATATCGTAAAATATCCCTGAGTTGCCCATTTTGCTGGTTTTCCAGTCAACGGAGAGCTCAAAATTCCTGAATTTCTTCCCTGAATAGATTATATCACCGTTTGATCCCTGTCCCGGCTTCTTGTCGGCAGCGGTGAAGACCTTCATGGTACTCTCCTCAATTACCCAGTTTTTTGGCATTTCGGTTCCGTTGCACTGTCTCCAGCCTGTAAAATCCTTTCCGTTGAACAAAAGAACCCAGCCGGACTTTTTCTCTTTTCCGGTAAGTTTGTTGACCTTCTGGCTAAAAGACGGGACAGACAGGATCATTACCGAAATCAGAGCAAACGGAAGCAGCAGATACTTTTTCATGGCTTAAATAGTTTTAATTAAAATTCAATGCAAATTAGCAAAATATTTGCACCCTGTTCTTATAAATAGAAATCAATAATAACCACAGTATTAAAAATTATTCATTATGAAAGGAAAATTGTTGTTGTCTGGTAGCATTCTAATGCTAATCCTAATAGAAGTACCATTAATGTCGCAGACAGAAAAGGGAAAAGTAGTTCTGGGAGGAGATACAAAACTTTCATTTGCTTCTGCCAGAGTAAACCAGGGGACTGAATATTATGAAACCGGAAGCAGCAAGGTGCAATCATTTGAGTTTACTCCCCAGTTAGGTTTTTTCCCGGTAAAGGATCTGGCTCTGGGACTGGGTATAAGATATAGTTATGACAATTCTACAGTATATTCTATCGANTACAAGTCTTCCTCGTTTTACCTGATGCCTTATGTTCAGCTTTATTTTGGAAATTCCAATGTAAAGCCATTTTTATTTGCTTCGGCAGGGGTTGGGACAGGAACTAACGTTGAAACCGGATATAATTCAGGCTGGGATAACACAAAAAAGAGTCTGTTCCTTTATGAGGCGGGAGGCGGATTTGCAATTTTTGCGAATGATATGGTCTCAGTTGAGATGGGAATAGCATATTCAGCGGGCACATCGAAGTATGATAATTACGGTGAGGCACGAAAGGATAAAGCCAGCGGAGTAGGGGCAAACATCGGAATAGTTCTGTGCCTGTAGGATTTATTGTTCANCCATTTTCAATCAACCCCCCAACCTTCTAAAAGAAAGGATAAGCGAGCATCTTCTCTGGACCTCTATATAAATTCTGTGAACCGCAGTGTGAATTGTGTTTTTTTCTAAAGCAATCCGGTTATAAATAGATGAAAAATATTTTCCTTATACAGCAAATTCAGCTCCTTCAGAGCTGAAAAGTCCGGGAGATTGCCGACCTCCGGTTTTACCGGAGGTTATTTACATATAGCCACTTAAGTGGCTTTCTTGTTGGAACCGCTCCGCGGTATCCTGGAATTGATACCCCCAGCTACAAATTA
>JGI20214J51088_10003569_pt1 | contig 10252 bp, 7 predicted proteins | sample WetSurMetagenome_FD_51088 | JGI IMG/M metagenome (IMG submission 51088) | reverse complement strand
ATTTCCCTTTTAAGCGTTCTGGCATTTGATTTCTTTTTTGTTCCACCCCGCTTTACGTTGACCGTGGAAGAAGCGCAGTATATCGTTACTTTCATCGTAATGTTCTTGGTTGCCTTGGTAATCAGTCACCTGGCTACCCTAATGCGAAGGCAAGCCGAGGTTGCTCGTTTACACGAGCGGCAGGCAGCCGCAATGCACGGTCTCAGTCGACAGCTTGCCAGTACAAGAGGCATGGATAAAATCTTGGGAATAGCAGTACAGTATATCTCTGAGATTTTTGATTGTCAGGTTCTGGTATTGCAACCAGATGAGAGAGGCAAGTTTAGTGTGACCGCAGGTGACCTTTCTTCCGTCCTGAGCGAGGATATAATAAAAGAAATTAATATTGCCCGATTGGCTTATGATACCGGGCAGATGGCTGGATGGGGGACTCAAACCTTGCCGGCAACCGAAATTTTATATGTGCCGTTGCGACTGGCTAATGCCACCTTGGGGGTTTTGGCCCTGCGACCCAACGATCCTGAACGCTTCTTGCTTTCTGAGCAATTGAATCTCCTTGAATCATTGACCAAACAAGTCGCCCTGGCGTTAGAAGTCGAACTCTTGGCTCAAAGTCGAATGTCCCACTGAAACTATGTCGAAAAAATCTTTCAAACTTCGTGCGTCAAAAAGTGGTCTTTTGCCTTTTTGGAAAAGAACACCTCGAAACATTTCTTAATGGTTTAGAAAAACAGCTTTAAAAGTTCCCTTTGATGAAAACCATAACTCTTCTTATTCTTAATATTTCTTTACTTGCTATCTTCATCAGTTTACTCCGTAAACCAGGCCTCCTCTCTTATTACTTCAAGGGGCGCTGGCTGCTCACCTGGCTTTCCATTGCGGTGATTACCCTCATGGACGAGCTCACCTCGGTCTTCTATGCTCCGGCTGAAGCCTACCGTTTCATCGGTCTGAGCGCTATTTTCTTTATTGCTTTTACTTCGTTATTTATCCGTTTCTTATCTACCCGGTTGGTGGAGATCGCTGAAATCCTTGAGCACCATGGCCTTATCGGTGGCGGAGTTTATTCGTTCTCTTACCTGGTGCTTGGCCCATTGGTTTCTTTTGTTGCCGTAGCCTCCATCATGGTAGATTACATCCTCACTGCTTGTATATCTGGAGTTAGCGCGGTGCTCAATGCTTCCTCTTTTTTCCCCTTATCTCAATCGGCAATTATAACCCTGGTTCTGGTAATCATCTGGGCGGTGGCGGGACTCAACATCCTGGGGATCCGGGATAATGCACGGTTTACCTTTATTATTTTTATCGTGGCTGCCTTTATCTTCCTGAACCTGATCGTTTCCGGTATCATCGGCCTGGATGGCGCTTCCATAGCTCGTCTCAAAGAGGCCATGCATCAAACCCATGCCCGCTTACAAACCGGCTCCTGGATTGGGACCTATGACATTTTCATTGCCTCAATAGCAAGCTGCATTCTAGCCTATTCTGGTGTTGAATCGGTACTTCAGACTGCCGGATTGGTGCGGAACTGGCTGGAGATACGNAAGGCATATTTGTTTCTTGCCTTCACAGTGGGGATAGTAACCCCCGTGGTAGCTATGTTGGCTTTGTCCGCGCCCATTGACTTTTCTAAGCACGAAGGTGATTTGATCACTTACTTTGCCACGTTAGTCAATGGTGTTCCTTTTGGGGTGGCGGTGGGCGCTTTAGCCAGTTTTACCTTAACCATGGCGGTTAATACCGCCTTTGTGGCCTCCAGCGAACTGATGGAGCGGGCTGCGCATCGTTATGGATTTCTCTGGCTCATAGCCACCAACCGTCGTCAGTCTCTCTACCGGATTCACCTTCTCAACGCTATCTTTTTTTCCATTATCATCTTTATCACTCAGGGCAGCCAGATGATTTTGGCTGATATGTATGCCCTGGGCCTGATCGCCTGCTTTTGCATTAACATGGGGTGTCTTCTCATCTACCGTTATTTTATGGGCACAAAAGAAGTCATTCCTTTCCACACTAGTCGTCTTTTTACCCTCGTGATATGGATTATCCTTGTAAGCTGCTTTGTATTTCTGGCAATCAAGAAACCTCACGGTACGATGTTGTGGGCAACAGTTACGGGGCTAGTTTTGCTCGGTGGTTTTATAATGGCTCGAAAACGCGCGCCAGAGCTAAAAGAAATTGAAAAGACTGACAATGAAATGGATATGGTTCTCCAGTTGGCTCAATCCTCTAATCCCGATATCCATATCTTTTTTCGACGACCCTGGGAAGAGGCTTTAAGCAAATCCAAAGACAATGAAGCCTATGTAACCTTTTATTCTCCCCGTCGAGGGATCCCCCATAAGATGGCACCCAACCACTACCGTTTCCCTCTTATTAAGACGAGTTTATACCAGAGAATAGTTGCGCTGCTGAAAGTCGTGGAGTATGAAATGCCGGACCGGCAAACTACCGTGTATTTTGGCTGGCCCATGTCTTCCTGGATTGATCGTTTAAGCATCGGGGTTATGGTTTTTAATCTGATGCGACTCCCTCGAGTGTTTCCAAACTTCAATTTTGCTGTAAATTATTTATCCCGGATGAAATCTCCTCAATCTCATTAGGTGAAATTCTCCTTTTCGCCGTCGTCCAAGGAACATAAACTTAGAAGTACTTGCGCCAGCTCATGGACGACCTGTCCTTATTAAAGCTTTAACCGAAGGAAAAGGGCCTACAAAGTGCCTACAAACAAAAAAACCAGCCGAAGCAGGCTTAACAGTGATTAAATAATTGACTAATTTAACTAGGTATTTTAACGGGGACGACAGGTTTGAATTTGCAGCCTTTGGCGTTGTTACAGGAATGAGGGATGGATAACTAATCCAGCAGCCCGGGATACCAGGATGCTGTTCGAGACACACTATTTGAATAGCTTCAGTATCATCTTTGGTTGTTGATGATGCCGATACCGCACATAAGAAGACCGAAGGCAAGTAACACCGGTGCTAAATAAAACCACGCTGGTTCTTTCACTTTCGTGTACTCAATTGTTCGGGCATGCTGGAGTATCGAGGCCTCGATTTTTTCTTCGCATTGCGCCTCGCTCACACGGTAGTAATTTCCTCCGGTTAAACTTGCGATGGTTTTTAATGTATTCTGCTCCAACCGTGTTTTTAAATATGTTCCATCCTCATCCCTATAATAGTCGAGTATTGTTGTCCCTTTTGCATCCCGTATGGGGATGAGGACTCGCCGACCCATTCCTGCGCCCACTGTGTATATTGTCATCCTTTTAGAGGCTGCCCGCTTTGCCGATTCCATAAGTGCCGCAGGGTCATCAGTAATATCTTCTCCATCTGAAATAAGAATAATAACTTTGGCGTGACGGGCTGGGGTATCTTCAAGGATTGAAATTCCGGCAAGGATAGCTTGGCTTAAATCACTTCCTGGGATAGTGATCGTGGCATCATTGATGTGCTTCAAAAGGTATTGGCAGTATCCGTAGTCGGTGGTTAACGGTATGACCTCAACTCCCCGGCTGGCAAACAGGAAGACACCTACACGCTCACCGTGTAGTCCTCCAATGAGATTGAGTGCGCAGGAGCGGGACCGGTTTAAACGGTTGGGGATGGTAAATATTTTTTTTTCTTCCTTCAGGAGCATTTCATCTTCCGCAAGCATTGACTTTGAAACATCAATGCCAACAGCAATGTCAATGCCACCCCGGTTAAAGACGGTTCGGGTATATTGAATTTTTGGTTCTGCCAGAGACAGGATGAGTGTTACCAGAGCGAGACTTAAACAGCTCGTTGAAGCTATAAAAGAAGATATTTTTTTACTACGGCCCGCAAATCTGTGTAACCAGGCATTTGAACTTCTGTAGGAGTATATTGCATAAAAAATAAAAACGGGAAGTAACAGGAGTAACCAAAGATAATGACTATTTTCTAGAGCCATGGTTTATTGACCGCTTATTTTTTAATTTTTGTTTCTATGGGCTCGCCAGGGGCATAGCCACCCATTTCAGGAATAAGGGCCTCCAGGCTCTCTTTTAATGCCTGATTTTTTTCCGGATCGGTTTTGGCTACCTCCATCTTTTTTATGTAGTCCTCCCCGGTGAGCATTTCAAAGTTCCACCGTGGTATGTTTTTCTCATAGGCAGGAACATTGGTTTTATCTACGACCTCGATTGCGTCTTTAAAATCCGACAATGCTTCTCGTATAACACCCTGTACTTTATCCGGGTTTTGCTCATTATAGAGCATGAGGAATGCTGTCAATAGTTTTACCGAACCCTCTATGTTGTGTATCCGCCACACAATCTCAGGTGGCAGTGACGCAGTATCGGCCAAAGTGCTGTTGCACCTGTCCCGCATCTCCTCAAGATAGTTTTTGAGTTGTTGAATATATTTGGGTGAATCATCTTGCAGAATACTGTTTACCCTCGCAAGGTTTATCTGTTGGAGTTTTTCCAAGGCAATGACCCATTGTCTTTGTAAAATCCGCAGCTGTACCTCGGGGAGCATCGGTTTGATATTGTGATACGCTGCTACCGCAGCCTCATTGTCGGTGAGAGCATCAGCTGTTTGAAACGCTTGCTGGATATGCCGGTTTACTTTTTCCAAAGTTTTCGCGTGAAGATACTGACTCAGGAAGTAGATGCTAAAAGTTAGGCATCCAACCGAAGCAATAAAGGAAAGAACCATTATTATACGGTATTTTTTTAACATAGTCAGTTTAAATCTTTCTAAACAGGGGAGTGATCTGTATAATACAGTAAAGAGTTAAAATACCCAGAGCAGTCGCAGCAATCGGCCACCGGGTATCTTTTTTCCGTTTAAACATTTTTTCCAATAACCGATTTTTTTCCATTTCGTTAATTTTTTTATACACTTCAGTTATTTTTTGCCGGCTGAAGGTTAGGGGCATATAAAATATGTCACCCGCCGGAGAACTCCCCTCCGGCCCCTCAAGTGATAGTCGAATCTCACTGTTCACATCACCACCAACCACAATAAGATANAGTTTTATTCCCAGTTCTTTGACTAATTCCACCACATTGACAAAATTAAGTAATCCTTTCTTGACATCTTCATTGCTTGNATTTGCNTCAATCCGGCCATCAGTAAACAACACAATTGCCATTCCCCGGCCAAAGTTAATATTTTTAAGTTTTTCAGGGATTGGGAGTTTCTTAACTGTTTTCCCCATCAACGAATACCGCAGGTCGTTTATCTCCTCATAGGACGGCTGGTTTTCCTCTGGAACCAGCATAAAGAAAACGCACAAAGCCAGCCAGGCAGCGTATGAGGCATTGGTTGCCCCTCCCACCGTCAGATCTCTGAAAATGAATGAATCCCTTCGTCTACTCAACAGATCAAGTTTTTTTNTGAGAATATCCTTATCGAATGACGGNGGAGCTATTAGTTTTGCAAAACTGGAAAAAGCCACGATTCCAATCAGATCATNCTTNTTTCGCATGTCAATAAAGGACCGTGCGCCTTCAAGCGCTACATCCCCTAAAGTANTNCGATCACTTTCCCCACTGGAGCGCTGCATTGAACCGGACAGATCCTGAACCAGCATTATCCACTTGGTCTCGAGGTATGTTTTATGCCAGTAACTCGAATATTGAATGTTGGCAACAGCAAACACTATCAACACCATGCTCAGGGCAGCCAGCACATCGCCTCCATACCGCTTTACGACGCCGGGCTGGAGGCTTTTATCAAATAGCGACACCTGTGCAAATCCGGTTTTTATAACATATTTCCTCCGCCCATAGAGCGCTATCGGGACAAGAAACAGAAGGAGCAAAGTCCACGGGTACTGAATGCTCATGAATGATTTTTAACCTCATGATCGTTTTGGCGCGCTGTTATATCTATCAGCGTTACCATGTCGGTTCGGAGTTTCACAATGTCCGGATAGGTTTCAATGTCAAGAGCGACAGCATTGTCAATGGTTTCCAATATAGTGCGCAAAAGCCCAGTGCACGTGCCTGGGATATAATTGCTGATACGATTTACAAACTGATTGCCGCTTCCCCCGAGGTGTTCCAAGGGAATATAATAACGAGCGGCGATATACTTTCGCACCAAGGTGCCGGCATCACCAAGATATTTCCAGTGAGGGATTGGTGGAGCGGAAAGCAGTACCAGACGAAGCTCTTCAGCCAGCAGCTCATCTTTGGTTCGCTCAATCAGTTTTCCCCTCTTTTTGTTTTCTTGGTAGGCCAGTACCACAAACCAACCAACACAAACAAAAAAGACCACTAATGCTGCTAATGCAGCCGTGAGAGACCATTTTCCTTGTTTCCGGAGGGCATCAAAGTGATAATCCGGTTGTATGACATCGGTCGGTACTAAGAGACGGTTTCCTTCTTTTGCGGGCGGTACCAGGGATGAAACTTTAAACGGGATGGCTTTGGTTTCAACTGACCGCACCGTGATCCCAGTGCACTTTTGGCAGGTATAACTTACTGCAATCGGAGGCAAGACGAATTCTCCCGAGGCATAACCGGTGATCTTGCCAGTAATCTTAACCGGACTTCGCAGGACGACTTTTGTGGGATCGTAGGGATCAAAGGTAGAGTCAAAAAGCTCCCGTTGAAGATTGAACGGCCGGAGATTTATATTGGAAATGGAACTCGGATCGATGCTGATCCGGTCCGAAAATACAATGGTGAAGGTGAATGGTATACTGTCACCGATGTGAGCTCCGTTCATCGCCAAGGCAAGACTCACCGTAATAGTTGGTTTGATTTCCATGAGATACGAAGTAGCCTCCAACACGCTAATATCCTCTCCCAGCAGATGGAGTGCTGTAAAAAATGGTGTCTCGAGGACATTCACCCGGTACAGGTTTTCCTGCTTATTAAAAACCACATAGGCTTGCTGGAGGAGTCGGTCTTTGCGTGCGGTATCAGCACCCGCCTTCCATTTAATCTGAAGCGCATTGAAAAAAGCATAGATTTTATCGTTGAGAATAATGGTCGGATGAGTGTAGTTCACCGCCTCATCCTGATTCAATTGGATGATCAGTTGTTTTAGTTCGGCTGCGGTCATCCCCTCACGCAGCCTAAAGAAACAGGCATCTTCAGCAAGATTTTTGTCATACAGAAAATCAATCAGGCTGCTGTATGAACTGATCAGGGCTTTCGCTTTCTCCTGAATGAAACTCTCGTATATTCCTCCGGTTTCATTGGTAGACAAATTAACATTGGTGTAGCGGGGATCAAACACAACCGTGAGCCACTTCATACTGATGTCGGGGATTATTTTTGTCCCTCCGCTGTCGAACCAGATGTCGTCAGAACTGAATTCAGCAGGTAGTTTCTTCTCCGGAGTGAATTGTCCAAACTGGGTTACGGCATGTACTTGGTTATAAGACAGACCAATAAAAGCGGTCAAAATAAGAAGCAGAATAAATTGTTTTATGTACTCATTTTTCATCGTCGTCATACCGATTACATTAATAGGATGATGGTGGTCGTTTCATAAGGGTGTTAATCTTCTGTGCAAAGTCATCCGTCGGGGTAATAGTTACAAAATCGATGCCGGCACGATCGAGACGATGTTTGATCGTGTCCCGTGTTTCCCGCATTTTTTGATTGTAAAGGCTCCACTTGCTCAGGTCAAGGAGAATGGTTTCCCCGCTCTCGTAATCATAAAGCGGGAGAAGGCCCCGGGAATAGGGCGGCAGGGAAGTTTCTCCCTCCTCAAGCACCTGAAGTGCCTTCACTTCATGCTTGTTGGTTCCATGAACGGTGGTATGAAAACTGTAGGTGAAGTCGAGCGGGTACATAAAATCAGACAGAATGAAGGTTAAGCTCTCCGGAACCTCCGTAATTAACTTTGTCATTACATTCTGGATGTTTGTCTTCCGGCACGATACTGGTGCTGCGTTTACAATCGCGGTCAAAATTTCCAGGAAGTGTGATCTCCCCATGCGCGGGGGAATATATCCTTTGACATCATCCGCAAACAAAATTAATCCGCATCCATTGTTGCTGACGATCGCACTATAGGCGATGGAAACAGCGATTTGAGCCTGGACTACTTCCTTCCTGCCGAAGCCAACTGATGCGCTGATATCATAAAGAATCATGACATTAAAATAGCTTTCAGCAAGATATTCCCGGACATAATATTTACCGGTTTTTGCGGTTGCCTTCCAGTCAATATGACTAAAGGGATCACCAGGCCCCAGTTCCCGGAGTGACCAGAACTCATACCCCAAGCCTTTAAAGGTACTTTCCCAGTCGCCCGGAAAGGGAGAGTGTACCCGGTGATTGATAAAAATGTCCAGCAACTCTCTTTTGGAGAGAAGGCTTTTTTCTGTTTTGGCCATTCGGTCAATAAGGATTAATTATTTTAATGAGTTCTTCAACCAGCATGTCCGACGAAACCTGTTGTGAAAGAGCAAGACTGTTGAGCAGGATGCGATGCCTGAGAACATGCGCTGCGCAGGTTACCACATCGTCAAAATTCACAAAATCCCGGTGCTGGCAAAAGGCGAATGATTTAGACAGGGCAAGCAGAAATTCTGTCGCGCGGGGAGATGCCCCGAGTCTGATGTACTTATGAATGTCAGTTTTGATTTTTTGAGATTTGTAGGTCTCATTAGGCCGGGTGGCAATACAGATATTTAATATATAGTCCATGACCTTCTGGTTCACCCGTACCTTGTCATGGATGAGTTGCTGGATGTCGATAATATCCTGCAGCGTAAGAACAGTTGTTACTTCCGATTTTAATTGGTCAAAATTTGAATTTTTTCTCCGGATGAGTTCGAACTCATCCTCTTTATCCGGATACCCGACATCATATTTCACCATAAACCGGTCAACCTGAGATTCAGCCAAAGGGTAAGTGCCAATTTGCTCAATGGGATTCTGGGTAGCAAGAACCATAAAAGGATTGGGTATATCATAGCGATTGCATTCAACTGTTACTTCCTTTTCCTGCATAGCCTGCAACAACGCCGATTGCACTTTGGGAGAAGCTCGGTTTATTTCGTCAGCGAGGAAAATATTGCAAAAGATAGGACCAAAGAAAAAAACAAATTTTTTATCCCGGTCATTATATACCATGGTGCCAGTTACGTCACTGGGCATTTTGTCCGGGGTAAACTGAAAGCGCTTAAAATCCCCGCCGATTACTTTTGCAAAGGTCTCAACCGCAAGGCTTTTTGCCAGTCCTGGCACTCCTTCGAGCAGGATATGTCCTTTGGAAAGAAGTGATAAGATGATAAGCTGTATCATCTCCTCCTGGCCGATAATCACTTTAGCGATTTCGGTTTTTACCTGCTCAATCTTTTGTGTATAAAGATCAAACATGGTTTCTGTGCTCTTGGTACCCGTTATTGTAGGTCGCATAATCTATAAACCTCAGTGGTCTTTTTGGTGCAGAGGGGGTAACCGAGTCAATAACTTTACATATACTCAAACCGTTTCCGGTGTTTCATAATCAAATAGAGAAAAAATGGTCCTCCAAGCAGTGAGGTAATAATGCCGATTTTGAGATCAACCTTAACAATGAGCCTGACAAACAAATCGGCATAGATAACAAACACTGCGGCCAGAAGCCCAGCAAAAAATATCAATTTCTTGTTATCCGGCCCGATAAGACTGCGCATAATGTGCGGAGCAACCAGACCGACAAACCCTATCACCCCGGAAACCGCAATAGCCCCTCCGGTTTCCACTGAAGAAAAAAACAGCAGGGCATTACGGGCAAGCCTGATATTGACTCCCAGGTTGGCTGCGGTTTCTTCTCCGAGCATGAGAATGTTGAGATCCTTAACAAAGAAAACTGTCCCCACCAAGGCGATAAGTGTAGTTGGAAAAACAATGCTGACATGCTCCCAGGAACGATTATTCAGGTCACCCATGAGCCAGGTTACAATGACCCGCCCCACGTCAAACTCCCTGGTGCTCAGGGTGATAACAAAGGACGTTAGTGCGCTGAGGATAAAATTTAGTGCAATCCCCGCAAGCAGGAGGGTGGATATTGATGTTTGTCCCCGTGACGTCGCAATGTTAAAGACCATCACCAGGGTAATGATGGAAACCACGATGGCAGAAATGGGGAGCGCAAATAATGATTTGGCTGCCAATCCTAAATATATCACTACCACCGCACCCAGGGCAGCCCCCGAATCAATCCCTATGACGCCAGGGCTTGCCATGGGGTTCTTAAATATCCCTTGCATGATGGTGCCAGCTCCGCCAAGAGAAAAACCAACCAGAAGGCCAACGATAAAACGGGGA
>JGI20214J51088_10003568_pt1 | contig 10252 bp, 8 predicted proteins | sample WetSurMetagenome_FD_51088 | JGI IMG/M metagenome (IMG submission 51088) | reverse complement strand
CAACACTATGCCCCATACCGCTACCTTCATGAGTGCAAAATGGAATTATGGTTTTACCTGCAAAGCTGTATGATTCCAAGAAATTATGAACGGCCATCGGCATTGTGCCCCACCAATTAGGATAACCTAAGACGATAATATCGTACTGCTCCATGTTATCAATGCTATCCGTTAGTTCAGGACGAGCATTTTCATGCAATTCGCGTTGGGCTACTTTTGTCGTCTCCGTATAATCTGTAGGATAGGACTTGACCGTATCAATACGAAAGATATCGCTACCTGTAAGTTTCTGAATCTTATTGGCAACAATTTCAGTATTGCCGACTTTCAGGTCAATAATATTTCCTTTTACGTAGTTATATCCTTTACGTGAAAAATATGCTATGATACTTTTTTTTTTATTATTCATTAGTTTTGTGCTTTATGTAAGATACTTTTACCTATTCCGTTAGAAATTTTATTATTTCAACGAATATCTATTTATCATTAATTATTTACTCCGGTAGTTTGTAACTTCCCAGCATTTTTACCATTTGAGGGTCGCGGTGATCAAAGAATAAACTTTGTTTCGTGTCAAGCGAAGCTATAAGTGACATATCCTCTTTGTTTAATTCAAAATCGAAAATATTGAAATTTTCAATCACCCTTTCCTTACGAACCGACTTTGGAATAGCCACAACACCTCTTTGTGTCAACCATCGGAGCGTTANTTGTGCCACTGATTTATTATATTTGTCTCCNATTTGTTTCAGTATTTTGTTTGAAAACAAATTGTTTCGTCCTTCGGCAAACGGCCCCCACGATTCAATTTGCACATTATTTTCTTTCAGAAAAGCTTGTGNTTCAACCTGTTGGCAAAACGGGTGGGTTTCTATCTGATCAATTACCGGTNTAACTTCGTTNTGAATAATAAAGTCCATTACACGGTCGGGTGGAAAATTGCTTATGCCGATAGCTCTGATTTTACCAGCTTTGTATAGCTCGGTCATTGCCCGCCACGAGCCATAAACATCACCATAAGGCTGGTGGATCAGATACAAATCAAGATAATCCAATTGTAACTTGTTGATTGAACGTTCAAAAGCTTTAAGCGTTCGCTCATATCCAGTATCGGACACCCAAAGTTTGGTAGTTATAAAAAGTTCTTTGCGGGCAATGCCGCTTTGTTTAATAGCCTTGCCCACAGCTTCCTCATTTTGATAAGCTGAGGCTGTATCAATGGAGCGATATCCGGCTTCCAACGCATCGGCAACGCTACGGGTACATTCATTTTTATCCTGGATTTGATATACGCCAAATCCTAAAATAGGCATCTCGACGCCATTATTCAATTTAACTGTTTCCATATTAATTTTATTTACAAATGATNATAAACANTATTTNCCTACTGATTACAGTACAAAATTAGATATAAACGTTAGCATAATCCATAAACAAATTACTGATAAGTGTATACAAAATACATTTATATATAAGAGATAACACCGACAAACGATAAGAGACCTCTACATAAGCTTATTCTTTCTATTATAAATGCACGATATACGGAATTCAACTTAATGATGCAGAAGGTCTCTCTAAGCAAACAAAAAACACTCTAACAAAAATGCCTTAACCTAATAATCTACGCATTTTCATATTATATACACTAAGAAATTTTTATTTACTTGTCAATATTAATCAATTTATAAGTTCTTTTACCGACACCGATTTTTTCACCGTATTCCAAAACATGTATACCGTGTCTGCTCTCTATTCTCTTTCTTAGGTCTTGACTCTCAGGTGCTTTATATACCAAATCAACACAAGCCTGGTCCAATGCTATAGGATCGGTAGAAGCCAAAACACCTACATTGGCCATTGTTGGTTTTGCCGGATGAGAATCACAATCACAATCGACAGATAAATTATTCATTACACTGATATAAATAATGTTTTTACCTAAGCTGTTTTCAACAGCTCCGGCAGCTTCGGCCATAGATTCGAGAAAAGAATCCTGTGGAGTTTGCATGGCTGGAGTAAAATCGCCTGCCTTATCAACTTTTCCGGCTGAATGAATCAACATTTTTCCTCCGGCAGATGCAATTCCTATAGACATNTTTTTAATGGCTCCGCCAAAACCGGCCATTGCATGACCTTTGAAATGATTAAGAATTATAAAAAAGTCATAATTCTTAAAGTGAGAACCTACTATATCTCTATTAAGATGTTTACCTTTTTCAAAAGGTAAAGCAATTGAACTGTCTGCATCCATTATATCTACAGGAGCAATTTTTGTAAAACCGTGATCTTCTACAACCTGCTCATGTTTTTCTGTTGTTGACCGCCCACCGCCATAAGCAGTATTACATTCTACAATAGTACCATTTACTAACTTAACCAAACCTTTTATTAGTTCAGGGTGAAGATAATAGTCTCCACCCGGTTCTCCTGTACTGATTTTTACAGCAACCTTTCCGTGGGCTTTTCTACCGAGAGCTTTATATGCAGATATTAATCCATCAGGGGTAATATTTTTTGTAAAATAAACTATAGGTTCATTTACCGTATTGCTTTCACTTGATACATTTTGATTTTGTTCCGTTTTATTGACCTTCACATCTGTTGATGAGTAAGCGGAAGAAATGCAGGATACTCCAACAAATAATGAAGTCAGTAAAGTCTTAATGATTTTTGTTTCCATAACTTCAGTTTTTTTAATTTGCTATAATCATGTTAATATACTCAATATATACTTCATACCAGGCTACTACCTAAGTCGTATGCCTTTTTACAATCAAGAGGAAAAACACTCTCATGATATTCTTTTTTTTCTTCAATATCAAAACGAGAGTATTCCATCCCTTTGTAGTTATCTGTTTGATAAGTGAAAAAGCTGTATAACGTTTTTATATTCCCAAATGTTCTTTCAATGATAGAGTTAATAACATCTACTCCCTGTTTTAATGACGATTGGAAAAAAGTTGTCTCCTTTACATTCATCGTATAAATAAATGCGACCTTCAATGATCCATAATAAGCGTTGGATGGGGGATTACTATAAATAAGATATTGAAACAAAAAACGTTCAAGAAAAGCTCTCATCGCAGCTGTAACATTACAGAAATAGATTGGAGAACCCAACAGGAGAACATCTGATTGAGATATTTTATTAAATAACGGTTTTAAATCGTCATTTATACAGCATGCTCCGTAGCTTTTCAGATTTTGCCTCTTGCATGCGAAGCAACTTCTACAACCTTTGTATTCCAAATCATACAAATTTATAAGTTCAGTATCAGCGCCTTTATCTTTGGCACCTTCAAGGGCATTATCCAACAATTTGGCTGTATTCCAACTTTTTCTCGGACTGCCGTTTAATGCTATTACTTTCATACTCGTTTCTTTAATAGGTTATGAATGACCTAAAGTTATTATTTTTTCAAACCTTTGATCCACTCCATGACTTCTCTTTTCGCTTCTCTTACCTGAGTGCCCAAACACGTATAACCTTTTAATATTTTAGCATGTGGACACAACTTTTTTATATCTGAAAGGCTATGTCCGAATCCACTTCCTCCGGAAGTCATAAACGGNACAATAACCTTACCATTAAAATTATTTGAGGCTAAAAAGGTAGCTACAGGAGGAGCAATANTGCCCCACCAGTCCGGTGAACCTACATAAATGGTGTGGTAGGCATTAAAGTTTTTTACTGTTGCTTTCAGTTTGGGATGATAGCCGCGATTGATTTCATCCTTCGCCTTATTAATTAATGCTTTATATTCCTTAGGATAAGCATTAACAGGTTCAATCCTAAAGATNTCAGCTNCGGTAATTTCCTTTATATCTTTTGCTATTACTTCAGTGTTGCCTGTAGATGTAAAATAAACTATAAGACTTTTGTTTTGCGATTGCATGTTTGAAGTCATCATTAAAAATATAATGGCTGCGAATAAAAATTTAAATGGTTTCATTTTGTTTGTTATTTTGTAGATTATGATTCATATTATCAAGTATAATATTATAAAGGTATATAATATTCACTACATAGATTCATCTTTTTATAATGTATTTTATTATAAAGAATCCTCCGAATATTTGCAAAAGCATTCCATAAATACCAATTCTAAAATCTTGAATTGCGCTTTGAAAATTATTTATAATAGCCCATTCAACAAGCGTTCCCGCAATTTGTGAAAAGAGGACAACACCAAATAACAAAAGAATAGAAAGTCTTTTGAAATATTGTGCAGCAAATCCTGCTGTGATAGCCAATATTATTGACTTGCTTAATATGACCGGTAAAGCTGCAGGTGCAGGCATACCAAAGAGCATAGAATTTATAAGCGGCGACAGTATGGCTGTTAATAATCCGACTTTCCATCCATATTTATATGCTCCAATCAACGTGAAAAAATATATCGGCAATAATACCGGACCTAAATTTACCAAATGGCATAGTTGCGGGAAAAAGATATTTCCGAGAATAAAAAACGATGCCACTATATAGGTCTTAATACTTTTGTATTCTAATGAATAGAATTTTACTGTTGTTTCCATTTTTATAATAATTTAAAAATTAATACTAATTCCTCCATTTACCGTAGCCCTTGGCATCGGGTATCCGGCATTTATTTCATAACGTTTTGCCAATAAGTTTTCACCATTAGCAAAGATGTTTACGCTACGTTCCAACCGATAATTAGCCCTTAAATTCCACAAAAGGTAATTTTCTTTTTTGTCGGGGTTTACAGCTGTATAAAGTCCGTCAATGCATTGAATATCGGTTGATATTTTAAATCTTTTCATTGAGTAATTTGCTTCCACAAACGCTTTATGTTCCGGTGCCGCTATAACCGGATACTTCATATCAAGCCAACTATAATTTGCATCAACACTCCATACTTGATTTATCTTGTATGTCAAAATTGCCTCTATTCCATGATTCTTTACTTTGCCGGTATTAATGTTCAGCGGTCGTCCGTTTGACATTACAGTCTGAATCATATTATCTCCGTCCAAATAAAATAAATTTACTCCATAATATAACCTGTTGCAAAGCAAATGTTGTGAAAAAGACAATTCATAGTTCACAATGCTTTCAGGTTTCAAATTGGGATTATGTGGAGGAAACATATAAAGTTCGCGGATTGTAGGATTACGGAATCCTTTACTGACGTTCGCTTTAATTTCTATAGCTCGTGGCAAGTGCCATGAAATTCCACCCTCAGGTATCCAATGACTGCCTGTCTGTGAATGATAATCATATCTGATTCCTGCATCCAATGTAAGCACAGTACTAATCATCTGTCTGAAATCAAGATATCCTGCGACTTCGTGCTGAGTGGTGTCGGCAAGCACGGAACTATTGCTGTCATTGAAATAATTGTTCCAGGCTTTCCCTCCGAAATGTTGATAATCAACACCTACCGTAACTCTATTATTGGGGAACAGTGTGGCTGATTGATACCATGAAATACCACTCATATTATCTCTTGAACTATATAAATAATTACGTGGTTGACCGCCAGGTGAATAACCATCGTTTATTTTATTCCGTCCCCAATTATAGTATAATCTTAAGGCTCCGGATGTAAACGAATAATCATTCTCTATGGATAATGTCGTCATTCCTCTAAAAATATGCGAATCATTATCCAATACAGGTTGTTGTATAGAGCCGGGGTTGGAAGCATTGAAATGCGAGAGGTTAAGATCTACATAAGCATTCCATTCTTTGCTGATGTCATAACCAACTTTAGCCAAACCGCTCCATTGATTGAAATCCATATTTGCACGTTGTCCGTCTGAACGATTATATGATGCAGCAATTTTGCTGTTGAAACGCCCATTACGAATACTGTTCGATATGCCTGATTCCAATGTGTTGTACGAGCCGTAACTTAATCTGACATTATTTATAATCGAATCTCCGCTTAATTTAGGCGTTACAATATTTATCACGCCTCCCATAGCATTTGAACCGTATAAAACTGACGCCGGTCCCCTTATGACTTCAACCCTGTCAGCCAACATAGCTTGATATGAATCGGCAATCGGATGTCCCATTAATCCCATATATTGAGGTTCACCGTCAATTAGTATTAACACTCCTGTGGTAGGACTGCCTCCAATTCCCCTGAGGTTCATTGTTCCGGCTGCGCCTGTTGCCAATCCATATCCCATGACACCCCTGCTCGTAATAAAAAGGCCTGGTATTTGCTCATTTAATATAGGCAATAACGATTGTTCCTGACGTTCGTTTATTTGTTCACTTGTGACAACAGATATGCTTTTAGACAAATTACGTATATCCGTTTTATTTCGGGTTCCTGTTACTATTACTTCTTCAAGTTGCAGTCCTTTTTTTATGCTGTCATTTTTCACTTGCCCTTTAGCTCCGAAAGAGAATGTCATTCCCAATAAAACAAGTGCAAGTGTCTTCAAATTTGATTTATTTAGAAAGTCCTTAATCAGATTCAAAATAATATCAACTGAACTTTCATTATAGCATAACTTTTCCATNGGGCACATATCCGTTTGGGAGCGGTTAATTATAACAGGTACTTCTTTACCGTATTNAACTTTAATATCCTTATCTACCAANAAATCAAGTGCTTGTCTGCTGATTAAGTCGGCATATATCTCTTTTACACNACCGGCAATCAATATGGCAGCTGCTGCTTTCCCTATGACTTTATCAGCCACATAAGCCCCTTTAAGGAAATCTTTATTACCATTTAATATGTTGTATAAATCCACAATTCCCCGTTGGGAAAAAGTTTGAATTTCCCCATTTTCTATGACACATGAATAATTACNTTCATGCAACAATTGAACCAACTTTCTTTTCACAATGCTCCTTGTTTTAATTGCTCTATATACTTATCTATCTTATGTAATTCAGTTGGTATGTCAATGCTTTGAGGACAATGTGGCTTGCACTGCCCACAACCGATGCAATGATCGGCCTGACGCAAATTCGGAACATCGCGGTCTAAACCTATAAGAAACTCCCGGCGATATTTGCGATAACTATCGCTTTGCGACAGTTTGGGCAATGTTCCTTCATTCTTGCATTTATTATAGTGTACGAATATAGCCGGTATGTTGACACCGAAAGGACATGGCATGCAGTATTTGCAATTGTTACACGGAATTGTTTTATATCCCACCATTTCTTGGGCGATGTTTTCAAGAAATGCCTTATCTTCATCCGTAACCTGATTAAGCGGGCAATAATCCAATAGATTATCTTTAAGATGCTCCATGTATGTCATCCCGCTGAGCACGGTTAATACACTTTTTAATGACCCGGCATACCTGAAAGCCCATGAAGCTACCGAGTGCCTAGGGTCTCGCCTTTTCAACTCTGTTGCCACAGGAACCGGAACATCTGACAATCGGCCACCAAGAAGAGGTTCCATAACTACAACCGGTATTTCTCTTTTTTCGAGCTCGTTGTAAAGATATTCGGCATTCGTATTAAGATCATTTATTTCTTTGGCATGTTTCCAATCCAAATAATTCAGTTCTATTTGTACAAAATCCCAATGATATTTGTCGTGCTGGGAAAGCAGATAGTCAAAAACCTTTACGTCTCCATGATATGAAAAGCCCAAATTACGAATTTTTCCTGCCTTACGTTGTTGAACGAGCCAATCGAGTATTCCGTTCTTAGTAAACCGGTTATTGAATTCATTCATACCGTCACCGTTACCCATTCCTATACCATGGAGTAGGTAATAATCAATGTAATCAACCTGTAGTTCTTTCAATGAATTATTAAAAAGAACTATGGAGCCTTCCCTTGACTGAGTTTTAGGGTCGAAGTTCGACATTTTTGTAGCTATGTAATAACTCTTTCTCGGGTGGCGATGTAGCGCTATACCGGTAGCATGTTCAGAATTTCCCTGACAATAGGCAGGTGATGTGTCAAAATAATTTACACCATGATCCATGGCATAATCCACCAAATGGTTTACTGCATCTTGATCGATGGGTGCAGTATTTTTCCGCGAAGGTTTACCACCTCCCTCTACCGGTAGGCGCATCATTCCATAACCTAAAAGAGAGACTTTATCCTTTGTGGTAGGATTAATCCGATAAGTCATTTTTCCTTTCGGAGGTTCTACTTGTGATTTGTATTCATCTGATGACTGCTTATAGATATTTTTACAACTGTCCAATGCTGCGAAACCAGCTACTGCTCCTGCACCCAGACCTAAAAACTTTACAAATTTACGTCGGCTTATATCATTATTATCTTTTTTATCTTTTTCCATTGTGACATCTCCTCTCTTTATATTAAATGGTTTTATGAACTTCATGTCCTTCTACATATATTGCTGAAAATGGTCGGGCGGGACAAAGATTTTCGCATGNGCCGCAACCGATGCATCTAGCTTCGTTTATAGTAGGAATTTTTACCGATATCGGATCATTTGAATCAGAAGGCACCATTGTTATCGCACCAACAGGGCAATGGCGCGCACAATTGCCACATTCAAGTTTGTCGTTAAGCGCTATGCAGTTTTTCATAATCCATACGGCATGGCCGATTTGTGTAGATGATTTTTCAGCACGTGTAATCGGCTTGATAGCTCCTGCAGGGCATACGTCGGAACATCTGGTACATTCAGGACGGCAATACCCTCGTTCGTACGACATAACAGGTTGCATCAACTTTGTCAAATCCGTTGAAGGACGCAACACTTCGTTCGGGCATTCCGATACGCATAACTGACAGCCCGTACAGTGTTTGGCCATATTAGCCGCGCTTAGCGAACCGGGAGGCGTAATAATCGTCTGACGTTCAGGCGCAATTTTATCTTTTATTGTTGCCAATCCACCGTCAACTTTGTTTTTACCCTGCGCAATTACTGCTGAAGTTGTTGCCATGGCAGCACCAAAAAGGAACAAGCGTTTGCTCCTGTCCGCATTATTCATTTGTGTATGTTCGCTTTTAATATTTTCTTCAGAATGCCAGACTGTAGTCGTAGTCTTATGTGAATACGAAATAGCTCCTTTATGGCATTTACTTATACANTCACCGCAAACTACGCAACGGCTATAATCTATTTTGTCATTTTTCGTATCAATGCATGAAGCCTTGCAGTTTTTTGAGCAAAGATTACATTTTATACATCTATTACTGTCAATATGTATTTTCAACCATGAGAAACGGGAGAAAAAACTGAGTATGGTACCAACAGGACAAATGGTATTGCAATATGTGCGGCCGCTTCGCCATGCCAAAACAACGATTGCGATTAAGGTAACTACCGCTATGATGAACGTAGGCAGACTTTTAATCCATATGTCAACACTATAAAATGCATAACTATTTATGTTCTTGGCAATAGCCGCAAGCCCGTTATTGACAAACTCATATACAGGCTGAAACAAGTTACCGGCTATCCTCCCATAAGAGCTGTAAGGTTCCAGCAACGCCACTATTGAACCGATACCTAAGATAAAGGCTGCAATCATTATGCCAAGCATGGTATATCGTAACCAAGATATAGCCTTGGAATATGTATATCGGTTACGTTTATAACGATTGTGCGACCATGCAACGATATCCTGAAATACGCCGAGAGGACATACAACGGAGCAATAGATGCGTCCAAAAATTAGGGTAACCACCACTAAAGCGATAACTACCCCGAAGTTCAGCGCTAAAATTGCAGGTAGAAACTGAATTTTAGCCACCCATCCTAACCATGAATGCAAAGTTCCTGTAAAGTCTATAATTATAAGAGTGAGAAAGACGAAAGAAAGTGAAGCTAATACAAGTCTTACTTTGCGTAATATGGTTTTATTATTCATTTTGAAAACAGTTTTATAAATTCATATTCTTAGTCACAAAGAAAGACAATAATAACGAATAAAATCTTAAACAAATTACTGATTAACGTATACAAATTACCGATATGGATTATATGAAAATAGGATAACCGCTATATGAAAGGTAAAGACAAGCCGATTTCATGCTACGCTAACTGATGCTGATGCTTTTTCAATTTGTTTGGCAAGAGATCATGGTCAAGAGTTCTCGAATTTAGACAATTTGTAAACATTTCACGTATGGACTTTCTAATATCATCAAACCAATTTGTAAAATATTCATACAAATACTGTGTTTGCAAGTTGACGCTACCTAAGATTTCTGCCGATGCCGCATGTTTTTCTACTCACGGAACATAATTTTTTTATGTTCCGTGAGTTTATATTTCATGTCCAATCAGATTTTTTTCATGCTATTCAA
>JGI20214J51088_10003565_pt1 | contig 10257 bp, 5 predicted proteins | sample WetSurMetagenome_FD_51088 | JGI IMG/M metagenome (IMG submission 51088) | reverse complement strand
TCGAACTTCCGGACCCGGCCACAAGCCGTCCTACGCGACGCCCTCCAAGTCCCTCTCCCGGCGAACCTGCGAGCGGCAGGTTCGAGGCGGCGAATCTGAGCCGGTCAGCGGTCCTATGTGGCCAAGTGCCGATATTGACGACCGGCAGGTCTGAGCTGTCGCAACCGGCCTGTCGGAGGAGGCGCCCGAGACTTCGACAAAACCTCCATGTGTCAGTTCAGGGCTGGAATTTCCAGCTTCGCAAGCTCGACGAGCGGAAGTAGAAGCGGGCACAAATGCCGGAGGAGGATGGACAACCGTTATCCGACCCGCGCGACAGGCAGTACGTGCGTGTGGCTGACGGTGACTCCCTCCGCAGGCCAAGGGTCCTCATAATCACCATCGTTCTTATGGAGACTCAGTATGGCGACGTTCGTACTCGTGCACGGTGCTTGGAGCGGCGCACATGGCTTTCGGCACGTCAGNAGGCTGCTTCAACAGGCGGGACACGAGGTGTTCACACCTTCGCTGACGGGGCTCGGGGAGCGGGCACACCTGTTGAGTCCCCAGGTCGACCTGACNACACATGTGCGCGACGTGACGAACCAGGTGCTCTACGAGGACCTCAATGACATCGTCCTGCTCGGTTTTTCTTATGGCGGCTTCGTGGTCACTGGAGCGCTGGAGCACATCGGGAGCCGGATCAGCCACCTGGTGTACCTCGATGCGTTTGTGCCGGAGAACGGCGAGACCGTGCTGGCCCATATCGGGCGCTCGGGCCGTGCTGTGGCGGCCATCGGTGAGCCTTGGACGATACCGCCCACAGATCGTCAATTCGACGATCCTGAGGAGATGAGCTGGATCAGCGCGCGCCGTGGGCCGCATCCCATGGCCTGCTTTACCGAGCCGGTCTATCTCTCTCGGCCACTGGAACAGTTTGATTTCACGCGAACGTATGTGAAGGCAACGCTGAACCCTGAGTCCGACCCAGGGGGCAAGGCGCTTTGGCAAGCTGCTGCGAAGGCCAAGCAGTCACGCGCCTGGGTTTACCGGGAGATCGAGACAACGCACATGATTCCCAGCAATCGGCCTACCGAGATCGCCGAGCTGCTCGCGGATCTGGTGCGGTAACCCGCCCCGGCCCCTGAACTGGCGCCCCTTCATCCTCCGTCTTGCGGATGAAGGGGCGGTTGACTTGCGCGGCTCCGGTGCCCAGTGTCAACACACTAGTCTGGTGATCCCAANAGGGCCATACGCTGGCCAGCCTGGGCGGATGGCGCCGACGGGATGGCCGGGCTTATGCAGCATCACGACCACGAAGNGATGATGAAGAAGTAGGTCGCCGCAACCTTGCGGTTGGTCTTGAGGTGCCATGCCGCTGAGATCGATTCAGCCCNTCGCTCAGTGCTTTGCTTGCGGCCGNCTAGCTCGGATCTCACAGGCCGCTCCAAGGCGACGAGCTAGGAANAGCGGACCACCACGTCGAAGTACGAGGAGAACTCCTGCACCAGCCGGCCAGGGATGGGGTCGTAGCTGTCGGGCCGGGCGATCAGCGCGCGGGGCTGGTCGGGCACGACGAGCCGGGGTACGCCGCCGATGAACTCCAGCGCGTCGATGATGGCGCCCACCCAGTCGGTGGCGGTCTGCTGCCAGGTGGCGCAGGCGTAGGTTTAGTTCGACGCGCCCAGCACCGCCGCGAAAATCTGCGCGCGGCGGATCTCGCCGGTGGCGGCGTCCGCGACGGGCATGGTCTGCCCGGCGTAGTCCACGAACAGCTTCTCCCCGGCGACGCGGGTCTGGCGCATCGAGCGCTTCGGCCCGGCGGCCCGGGCGCGGTACTTCACGCGGTAGGCGGTGTACTTGTAGGCCAGCGGGTTGTCGCGTTGCTACTCCTCACACAGCAGTTGCGGCGTGACGCCTGGGGCGGCGCAATTCCTGATGGATAAGCGCGAAGTCGGGCTCGAGGTGGCGCGACGAGCGCGGCACGGCCGGGTGGTACACCCGGGCCTCGAGTTCGTCGTCGTTCAAGCCCTGAGCTGAGCCACGGCCCAGTCCACGCCGGCCACGCGCGCCATGCTGACGATCGCCCCGACGGTGGTCTTGGAGATGCCCAGCAAGCGTGCGCACGCGCGCTTGCTCAGGCGGGCTTCGAGGTGAAGGCGAAGTCAGAGTGCCCAGCGTATCCCGCCATTGCCTATGCAGCAGACTTGAATACGTCGAACCTTGCCGCCAGTCTGTCGCGATCAGGTCGATCTCGGTCGCGTCCCGGCAAATGCAGCAAACTTAGGTGCAAACGCTTGAGCGCCTCCAGCATGGGGCCGTCGTTCTGCGCTCGCAGGCGCTCGGCGACATGCACCTTGTAGTCTGGATCGATGCCGATCAAGTGGGCATCGAACGCGGCGTGATGGATCTTCGAAAGCGGGATGCCATTTGGCACGACCGGTTGCCCCAGCTTCTCGTCGCCGTCCGAGATGATGTGTGCGGCGTCAAGAAGCATGGGTTCCGGCAGGCCTGACAGCGCGCATCGGCCCCGGTATGCGGAGATCACGGCGTCCCTGAACGAGGCCTGATGCAGGCGCTGCTTGACTGTACGCAAGGCATAGCGCCTTTCAAAGGCTTCGCTTGCCAGCGTCGCGGCCCCTGCCACCCCAAAACCAACGCTGGCCTTCAGTGCCCGGGCATCCCAGCCCGCGATGAAGGCTGGTGCGATGGCCTGATACCTGCCCGGCGAAACGCCCAGGAAGTAGATGATTGGGATTTGGTGTTCGCAGGCCTCCCGCAACCATCGGTTGTCGGCAACGTCAGGGTCGGAGCCCATAAACGCGTAGTCAACCGCTTCGTCGCCGTCATAGATCTGGCGATGAACCTCTCGCTGATCGTCGTACCAGACCCTTGCGCCGACCTTGGGGAAGACAGTCTTGATTGACAGCAGAAAGCGCATGCGCTGGGGCTTGAAGATGCCCCGGCGCGGGTTGATGAAAGGGACGCGCCCTCCCTCAAAAGTGAATCCAGCCGCCAGGTGCGCACTGTCCAGATGGTCATGCAGTTCTTGCAGCCGCCGCAGGTGCGCAAACGCCGCAGCCCGGATTGGGGCGTCGTCATGATCCGTGCTCATTGAGAGGCCCTCGACGACGACTCGGCGCCTAGCCGTGGCGTCCAGCGCTCCACCCCGCGCTGCAAGGCCGTGAGCTCGATTGCCTCCCTCAGGCGGGCGAAAAGTTCATCCCCCCAATTAAGAGGGCCCTCCAACGGGCGACCCAGGAGGTGTGAGGCCTGTTGGTCAAAGGCCGCAGGCAGTGCATCTCGGAGCACCTGCCATCCGCCGATGATTTGAGGCCGACGCTGTCGAACCAGGTCTGCAGCCGGAAGCCTGTCGGACTTCTGTCCGTTGACCACCGGGTGGACAGGCAACAGATTCCACAAGTCGTTGTTGCCCCAGAGGGAATACGGGATCACGTGGTCGACGGCGAATGCGCCATTGAGTCTGCGATCCGACCAAGCGCATCGATCGACGCCATGCTTCAGGAACGCTTCGCGCGCCAGCCGCGTGGCACGCTCCGGCTCTGGCCTAGCGAGCAGCAGCGGCAGCACGTCGCCGGAGCGTATGCCTTGGCGCTGGCCAAAGCGCTCGGTCAGTTCGGCCCAGCGAAGAAGGACTGCGTCGTTAATCCAATGGCCCAGGAGACTGAGCTCGCGCCATAGCTCCGATGACATCAGCACCTGTGCGTTCGCGGCGTCGTACTCGAACACCGTGCCGGTCTCGAGTGCGCCGCCTGAATATTGAACCGGCCCGAGGCGAATCGCTTGGCCAATCGACCTGAGTGCAGCCCCGAGATGAGCCTTCGCGCCCACACTGATTCGCCCGGCGCTGAGGTCGAGGTGCCAAACCGTCAACCCGCCATGGTCACCACTGCCCTGATACGGCGCCATCAGTGNTGCCATCGCCTTGCGGAACGTGACTGGCTTGGCAGAGCCGGCGCCTTCTGACTGCGACTGGGGGATGAAGCGCGACGAGGCAAAGATCGGCCAGAAGTACAGGAGCCACTTCTCTGCCAGCCGGCGAAGAGGAACACCGACCCGGCCGTCGGGGCGCCACGTGGCGCAGCGAGGCTCCTGAATCGAGAGTTCGGCCAGCGCTCTGAAAAGGGCCAGCTTGTAGCTGGCCACCTTCTTGTCCCTGTTCAGGATGCCTTCGATCTGATCAACCGCGCGAAGCGCTCCCGTGGCTCGCAGTTCGAACAGCAAGGTGTACCAGCGCGTGCCCGCGCGGGCGAGTGCGTCTTCGCCATCCCACCGGCCGATCTGCTGGAACCCCACGCGTTCAAGCAGGAGTTGCACGTAATCGGGCGGATAGTTCTTGAAGAGGCGCCCGTCGAGGCCTCGTTCGTTGCCATCGACATCGCCGCGCGACAGCGGCAATGAAGCCAGCAGACGCCCGTGTGGTCGCAGCAGCTGGCGCAATGCGAAGGCCGTGTCGAATAGATCGGCCTCGGGCACATGCATCAGGACGGCGCTGCACAGGATCCCATCGAAACCACCACCAAAGGGCTCCCCGATCTGCGGGAGGGCGCCACGGGCGATTCGACCGGTGAGTTCAGGGTGGTGCACGACCGCGAGGCCTGCCAAAGCCTCAGATGGCTCCACACCGTAGGCGTCGTAGCCAGCGGCAAGCAACTCGCCGAGATCTCGNCCCGAGCCGGCGCCGACNTCGAGGACACGTGATCCCTTCGCGAAGGCGGTTCCGAAGAACCGTGCGACGGGGCTGGCGACGGACTCGTAGCGCGTGGCTACTTCGCTGGCCTGGCGGGAGTAGAACTCGGCGGTCGCTGCATCCACGAGTCTGATGCTAAACCGGCAAGGACATGGAGAAGGGCGGGGAGGAACCAATCCACCAGAACGATCGCGACGACAGCTGAAGGAACCCGTTGACGCTGACGCGGCAGCGGCGGAACGACGACTGGCAACAGCCGTAGCCGTGAGGAGTAGCCGCCCCGCTCGTATTCCTGGCCCCACGAGCGTCGGCAGGCGATGCGGAGTTGATAATGTCCGGCAATCGTGGAGTCTGCCTATTGGATAGGCCCTGGGATCTCGTGGTCGCAGGCCCGAAACTGATTCGAAACCAGTGCTCCCAGTTCATCCATCACCACTGATCGCCTGGTTGCCGTGACCATGGCAGTCCAGACTCGGTCGAATCTCGTCTCTCGGCGACTCCTCACCGACTGGCCGGCGTTTTCGATCGACATCGAGACCAACCCCGCTGACGGCGACCGGATCTTCAAGATCGGTGCGGTTCGCTCGGACATAGAGGCGGTGGTGGCCCTTTCGACCGGTCGTCTTGCGCCCGAGGATGTTGTCCGTCGCGTGGACGCTGTGGCGACCGGTGCCCGCCTGTTGGTGGGCCACAACCTGCGACGACACGATTTGCCGCAACTGCGGCGCCAGTATCCAGGCCTCGGGTTTCTGGACCTGCCGGTCCTCGACACCCTTGAACTCTCGGCGATTGCGTTCCCATCGAACCCATATCACCGGCTCGTCAAGGGCTACAAGCTCCTGTCCGACTCCAGAAACGACCCCGTCAAGGATGCGCGCCTGACGCTCGACTTGCTTGGCGATGAGGTCGAGGCGCTGGCCGAGATGCAGGGCAGTGACCCCGAGTGGATGACGCTGCTGCACTTCCTGCTGAAGGACGACGCGCCGCTCAATGGGCTGTTGACCGCAGTCCGCATGGACCCGGCGCCAGCGGCCGCCGAGGCCATCCGCATCGCCCTCCGTCGCTTCGGCGACATCAGCTGCGGCACCCGGCTGGGTCTGTTTGCCCTGAGCGATGTCGCGGCGAGCGCCGAGCACCGGATGGCACTGGCCTATGCGCTGGGCTGGATCCGGGTGTCGGGCGGGAACTCGGTACTGCCTATCTGGGTGCACAGTGCCATGCCGGCGGTCAGGTCGCTGATCGAAGAACTGCGCGAACTGGCCTGTGACCGGCCGGCTTGCCGATACTGCCAGCAGCAGCACTACCCCGAGAACCTGCTGTTCACGCACTTTCAGAAGACGTCGTTTCGGGCGATGCCTGCTGCGGCGGATGGCACTTCGCTGCAGCGCGCCATCGCTGTGGCCGGGCTCGCTCGGAAGAGCCTGCTGGCGGTTCTGCCGACCGGCGGGGGCAAGTCGATCTGCTATCAGCTACCGGCCCTCGTTCACTACTGGCGCTCTGGCCAGTTGACGGTCATCGTCTCGCCTTTGCAGTCGCTGATGAAGGACCAGGTTGACAACTTGGTCGCGGCAGGGGTGAGTTGCGCAGTCACCGTCAACGGGCTCCTCACACCTTTGGAACGGCGGGCCGCCCTGGACAAGATCCGACTTGGTGACGCCGGCGTCGTGCTCGTCTCACCCGAGCAGTTCCGCAGCCGCACTTTCACGGAAGCGATCCGCATGCGCGAGATCGCCGCCTGGGTTTTCGACGAGGCCCACTGCCTGTCCAAATGGGGCCACGACTTCCGGACCGACTACCTCTACGTGTCGCGGTTCATCCGCGAACACTTCTCCGAGCGACCCGTGCCGGTGGCCTGCTTCACCGCCACCGCCAAGCCCGACGTCATCGAGGACCTCTGCGCGCACTTCAGGGAAGGGCTGGGCCTGGAACTGGAGCGCTTTCTGGGAGGCCACGACCGAGACAACTTGTCCTATCTCGTCGTCCCCGTCGCCCGGGCCGAGAAGGCGCTGCGCATCGTCGAGCTCCTGCGGCATGAGCTCAAGGATGGTGGTGCCGCCGTCATCTTCTGCGCCACCCGCAAGACGGCGCAGACGATGGCTGAGATGGTGACGGCGGCCGGCACGAATTGCGGCTGCTTCCATGGCGGCCTGCTGCCCGAAATCAAGAAGGACATCCAGCAGCGCTTCATGCAGGGCGAGGTGGCGGTCATCGCCGCGACGAATGCGTTCGGGATGGGCGTGGACAAGCCCGACATCCGCGTCGTGATCCACGCTGACATTCCCGGCTCGCTCGAGAACTACCTGCAGGAGGCCGGCCGGGCCGGCCGAGACGGGGACGCAGCTCGGTGCGTCCTGCTTTTCGACGAGCAGGATGTGGAAACCCAGTTTCGGCTGTCGGCGACATCACAGCTGACCAAGAAGGACTTCGACAGCCTCCTGGGTGCCATCCGCGGCCGGGTGCGCAGACTCAAGAGTTCCGAGATCGTCGTCTCGGCGAAGGAACTCCTGGCCGAGAGCGAAGGGTCGAACATCGACATTGAAGCGCCGGATGCGTCCACGAAGGTGACAACGGCGATCGCCTGGCTGGAGCGCAGCGGGTTTCTCAAGCGGAATGAGAACAACAGCCGGGTGTTCCCCGCCAGCCTGCGCGTGGCCTCGCTGGAGGAGGCACAGCAGCGCATCGTTGCCGCCGATCTCCCCGAGGCGGTGCGCCAGCGCTACAACGCGGTCGCTGCAACCCTGTTCCGCAGCCTAGCGCCGCAGGGAGTGAGCACCGATGACCTGATGCTGGACGCAGGCATCCCGCCGGAGGAGTGCTTCCGCATCATGCACAAGCTCGAAGAGCTTGGCATCCTGGTCAACGACCTCGGGCTGACCGTCCGGGTGTCCAGAGGCGTCAGGGGCGCCTCCGACATCACGCTGCGGCACCTGGACCGGCTCGAACGCGAGCTGATCGACTTGATGGCCGAGCATGCCCCTGACGCCGAGGCTGGTGGCGCCGCGCAGCACATGAGCATTCGGCCGATCTGCACTGAACTCAGGCGGCGGCTGGATCTCTCAGACAGCGATCCGACGGTCAGCCCCCAGATCCTGCGCGCTTGCTTGCGTTCGTTGTCCGAGAACTTCGGTTCGGCCAGCGAGCGGCGCAGCATGATGCAGATCCGAGGCCTCGGCCCCGATTCGCTGCGGGTGACGCTGTACAGGCCATGGTTCCAGATAAAGCTGATCTGCGAGCGTCGTCGGGCGGTGGCACAAGTGGTGCTCTCTCGGTTGCTGGCGGAACTGCCTGCAGGCGCGCGCGAGTCTTCGCTCATCGTGGAGTGCAAGGCTCGGGACTTGTTGGATGCCATCGAAGCCGACATCGATCTCAAGAGCAGTCTGCGCGACTCGGCGGCGGCTCTAGAGAGCGCGTTGCTCTACATGCATGAGAACCGAGTCGTCGAGCTCGATCGGGGTCGCTCGGTTTTCCGTTCGGCAATGACGATCCTGACCGATGCCGTCGCATTGAAGCGGCGATTCGGGAAGGACGACTTCGCGCCCCTGCAAGACTTCTATCGTGAGCGCACGCTGCAGACACACGTGATGCACGAGTACGCGCGGCTGGGCGCGGAAGACGCCGAGAAGGCGCGCCGACTGGTGGACGCCTACTTCTCCTGGCCGAGGACTCGCTTTGTGCGTGAGTTCTTCAAGGGTAGGACCGATTTGCTGCGGCTGGCTACGACCGACGAATCCTTCCGTCGCATCGTCGACGACCTCCAGCATCCAGTGCAGCAAGGGCTGGTCGAGATGCCAGAGCACGGCAACCACCTGGTGCTGGCCGGGCCGGGCTCGGGCAAGACGCGTGTCATCGTCCACCGCATTGCCTACCTGCTTCGGGTGCGCCGCGTGGCCCCGGAAAGAATCATCGCGCTGGCCTTTAACCGAAGTGCCGCGGTTGAGTTGAGGCGGCGCCTCGTTGCCCTGGTGGGCGACGATGCCCGCGGTGTTACGGTGGTCACTTATCACGGCATGGCGTTACGACTGACGGGAACAAGCCTGGCTGCGGCCGACCGGCGCGGCGGCTCAGTGGATTTCGCCAAGCTGTTGCAGGACGCCGTCGATCTGCTCGAAGGGGACTCGGGCGCCTTTGCTGACGCCGATGAGCAAAGGGAACGGCTGCTACAGAGGTACGAGTACATCTTCGTTGATGAGTACCAGGACATCAACGAGCAGCAGTACGCACTCGTGAGTGCGCTGGTCGGCCGGCGGCTCACCGATCCCGATGCCAAGCTCAGCATCATGGCCGTCGGCGACGACGATCAGAACATCTATGGCTTCAACGGCGCCAGCGTCGAGTTCATTCGAAAGTTTCAAGCCGACTACGCAGGCGCGATCACCTATCTGGTGGAGAACTTTCGGTCAACGCAGAACGTCATTGCCGCGGCCAATCATGTGATCCAGCGAGCTGCCGATCGGATGAAGGTGGATCACCCGATTCGGATCGATGTGCGCCGCGCGGCCGAGCCGCCTGGTGGACGCTGGGCGACCCTGGATCCCGAGCAACATGGCAGCGTGCGGCTGATAACGTCCCCAGGCGATCCGAACCGGCAGGCCCAGGTTGTCTTCGCAGAGATCGCCCGCATCCGCCGTTGCGACCCCGAAGTTTCGCTCGGAGACATAGCCGTGCTGGCACGGACGCACAGGTCGCTTGAGCCGCTCCGAGCGCTCTGCGGCCTCGCAGGCCTGCGCTACGAAGTGCTCACTCGTGACGGAGATGGTGCACAGATTTCTCTCATGCATTCCAGAGAAGGTTGGCGGGTGGCCGATCTGCTGCGGGCGAGGCGGTCGGAGCTGGTGCCGATTGCAGCGCTTCGGCGGTGGCTGGCTCGACAGCTGTCGNGCCAGCCGCGAAATCGCTACTGGGCCGATGTCGACACGGCGGTGGCCGAATTCGCCGACACGGCCGCGGCTCCCAAACTGCCAGCAGCAGAGATTTTGGATGCGCTGTACGAAGCGGCGAACGACGCCAAGCGCAGTGGGCACGCTGATGCACTGAAGCTCATAACCGCACACGGTGCCAAGGGTTTGGAGTTCCGACACGTCGTCGTTATGGACTGCGCGGACTGGAAGTGGAACGGCGAAGATGAGCGACGGCTGCTGTACGTCGCGATGACTCGCGCCAAGGAGACCCTGACGCTGATGCGCGCCGAAGGCGGGCGCAACCCGTACCTTGTCGACCTTGGAACGGTTGCCGGAGTGATTGACCTGCTGCCTGCCGTGCGGCCCGATGTTCGGCAGGAGATCGACCTGCGCTACCTGACCCTGGGGCCAGGCGACGTCGACATTGGCTTTGCGGGACGGCATGCTGCAAACCATGTCATCCATGGGCACATCGCAGGGCTCGTGCCAGGCGATGACATCGTCGTCGACGATCGACACTTGAAGTCTCGGCACGGTGAGGTCCTCGGCAAGCTGGCCAGCAAGACAAGGATCGATGTCGAGGTGCCGGTCATCGGGACCCTCTCAGGTGTCCTGGTGCGTACGCGCGAGCAGACTCCGCCCGAGTACCAGTCGGCCGTTAGAGCCGAA
>JGI20214J51088_10003564_pt1 | contig 10259 bp, 7 predicted proteins | sample WetSurMetagenome_FD_51088 | JGI IMG/M metagenome (IMG submission 51088) | reverse complement strand
CCACGGTACTGCCGTTGGCTTTAACAAATTCACCACTATGGGCTACATCCTGAAAATACGGATGTAACTTCACTTTTAAGCTCATTTGATTAACAATACGGGATGATATTATCCTCTAAGTTCGGCCGCTCGGTTGATTATCTTGTCCGCATATACCGACGGTTTATATATATATGTCCTGTCGCCCGTCTTCTTCATTTCCTGTAGGCCGTTAAATATTTTCTCGGAAGTGATCGGGATATCAAGGATCAATACACCACAAGCATCATAGATAGCATTAATAATCGCAGGTATAACCGGGATGATACAGCCTTCACCGGCTTCCTTAGCCCCGAACGGACCATGAGGTTCATTACTCTCAATCACCAAAGCGCTTAACTCCGGGACATCCAGGGAAGTCGGAATCTTGTAGTCACCCATAGTATTGTTGACTACTTTACCTTTCTGATCGAAAACAACTTCTTCATACAAAGCTTCACCCAAACCATGACACATCGAACCATCCAACTGTCCTTCCACAGACTGGCGGTTCAATGCTAGACCACAATCATGTGCCAGGGTTAGTTTATCTACGGTTAGTTGCCCGGTTTCCATATCGACAGAAACTTCAGCAATACAAGATTGAGTGGAATAAGCAGGAGAAGCGCCGACAATAGAACCTTTCCATTCTTTTGAATACTGTAATTCCGGTGGAGTATAGGTACCAGTGCCGAGTATCGAACCCTGTCCGGCATATACCCAACGGGTCACTTCTTCAAATGATAACGGGCCATTGTCGACCAGTTTCGAGAAGCCACGGTGTTCGGACTTATACCGTCCCCTAACATCTTTGACCATATCCGGGTTTTTCTCGGTACCGAGAAGCCGGCCATCCTTGAATTTAAGATCAGCAGCAGGAATCTTAAAAGCATCCGAGACTTTCTTTATAATCTGGTCACGTAACGCTTCTGCAGCCTGTTTGGTCGCATTCCCGGTCATCAGAGTTTGACGGCTGGAATAAGCCCCCAAGTCGATAGGACATAAGGCGGTATCGCCTGAGATTACGTTGATATTCTCAACCTTGAGTCCCAGGATTTCAGCGGTGAGGATCGCCATGACCGTATCCGAACCTTGACCGATTTCATTAGCCCCGGTATAAACCGTGACGCCACGACCGTCTTCCGCAACCTTAATCATTACCGTTGAGTGCGGAATATCCGTGCGGTAAATAGCTCCCTGGGCGCCGGAGACAAAGTAACTGGAACCGACGCCGATACCCTTACCTCTAGGCAGCTTACCTTTCTTCTGCTGCCAACCGGAGTCATCCCGGGCCGCCATCAGGCTTTCTTTGGCATTAAAACTACTCATATAGTATCCGGTCTTAGTGCGGTCACCTTTTTGCAACATATTTTTTAACCGTATCTCGACCGGATCGATACCTAATTCTTCTGCCACCATACTTAGTTGAGTTTCGAATAATGCCCGGTTGCTTACCGCGCCGTGACCGCGTAAAGCACCACTGGTAGGTTTATTGGTATATATGCGGTATCCGTCATATTTTAAGTTGGAAATAGCATACGGAGCATGTAACATTGAGCCGTTATAATAAACGGTAGCAATACCCAGGCTGGCATGAGAACCGCCATCCAATACCGCCAGGTGTTCGTGGGCCATAATTTTACCGTCTTTGCTGACGCCAATCTTCATTTCATGAAAATACTGATGCCGGGCACGGCTTCGAATAAATACCTCCGCTCTTTCCAGTACCAGGCGAACCGGTTGCTTTACTGCCATCGCCAGCATAGAAGCTAGGACCTCATGAGACCCAGAACTGGCTTTAACACCAAAGCCACCACCGACATATGGAGCAATTACGCGGACTTTTTCGATGGGCAGTTCCAGAACCATGGCAACTTCACGTTGAACATAATGAGATACCTGGGTCGATGTCCAAAGGGTTAGATTGCCGTTCAGGTCGAAATTAGCCAGGCAAGCCTGCGGTTCCAACATTGCCCCATCGGTCTTTTTATTAGAAAATCGATCGGTCCGCACCAGGTATGACTGAGCAAAACCTTCTTCAACGTTGCCAACACTATTATGGACTTCCTGACAAATATTACGTGGATATTCCGGATGAATCAGGGGGGCATCATCCGCCATAGCCGTCAGGGGATCGAGTAAATCAGGCAGTGGTTCATATTCCACCTTGATCAGGTCAAGGGCTTCTTTAGCCGTTTGTTCATCTACGGCCGCCACCGCGGCAACCTCATCTCCTACGAAGATCACTTTATCCAAAGCGAGAGCAGTCTCATCGAAGCGGGCAGGGCTATGTCCGAACTTGATTTGACTTACATCTTTCCCGGTCAGAATAACTTTAACCCCCTTTAACTGCTGAGCCTTGGAAATATCGATATTCAGTAACCTGGCATGAGCATGAGGACTGCGTAATATGGCACCAAAAAGCATATTCGGCAAAACAATATCACCGGTATATTGGGCACGCCCGGTGGCTTTTTCCGGAACGCCTTTTCTTATCGTACTGGAATTGATAATGGAAAACTCACCTTTACTAATGTTATCAGCCATTCTATTTCTCCTGAGCCTTTATAGTATTGGCCGCGGTTTCAATCGCATTAACGATTTTAAAGTACCCGGTACAACGGCAGAGATTACCGACCATCGCTTCCCGTATTTCTTGCCGGGTAGGATTAGGATTCACATCCAGCAATGATTTTGCCTTTAGAATCATCCCTGGAGTGCAATATCCGCATTGAACGGCGCCCTGTTCGATAAAGGCTTTTTGAATAGGATGGATTTCTCCATTCCTGGATAATCCTTCTATGGTTGTTACACGGCACCCATCAGCTTGTGCTGCCAGTACCAGGCAGGAATTAACTGCTTTTCCATCAAGGAGGACGGTGCAAGAACCACAATCGCCAAGCTCACATCCCTGCTTGGTCCCGGTCAGGTTAATTTGCGAGCCTCGCAGCAGTTGAGCCAGAGTTTCGTTGGGATTCACCAATAATTCATACTCATTGTCATTAATGGTTAGCTTAATATGTTTTTTCATCTCGTGAAATCGTCCTCGCTCTATTATTTGGTACAGTTTATGACGGCTTCATTCAAGCTGCGCATGGTCAACACCCGGACCAATTGCCGGCGGTAGTCAGCGGAAGCCCGGATATCCGTGATTGGTGTGCATTCCTGAGCAGCGAGTTCACCAGCTTGTTCTACTAACTGTTCAGACACGGTCTTCCCAGTCAGGGATGCTTCTGCTTTTGGTGCACGGATAAACGTCGGAGCTACTGCTCCCATCACCACCCGAGCGGAACGGCAAGTATTATTATCTATGACAACCAGTGAAGTAACACTTACCAGGGCTATTTCCATGGCATGCCGTATTCCGTATTTGATGTAGCTTATACCAGTATTCTTTAGCGGTGTTTTTAACTTTATCGTGGTTAAGAATTCACCTTTTCCCAAGTTTGTCTGTCCCGGACCCTTGAATATCTTCTCGATCGGTTCTTCTATTACACCATTCGGGGTAGTAATCACAGCAGTAGCTCCGTAGGCTACCAGAGGCCCAACCATATCGGCTGCCGGACGGGCAGAACATACGTTACCGCCCACTGTAGCACGGTTCCGAATTTGCGGTGAACCTAGCTTCCCAGCAGCGATCGCTAAAGCCGGATAATGTGTTTTTATTACCGGCGATATTGCCAGTTCAGCGATACGGACCATCGAACCCATCGCCACGCCGCTATCATTTGAGAATGAAAGCTGATTTAGTTCTGGTATTTTGGAAAGTGATACAAGCAAATCAGTCACAATCACTTTTTTCTTCATATTGACCAGCAGGTCGGTCCCTCCTGCAATAACCTTAGCTTTATCATGTCGCTGCAGGATATTACATACTTCTTTAACCGTGGTCGGTTCTTCAAGGTCGAATCTTGGTAAAATCATCCAACGGCCTCCGTCTTCACCATGATTTTCAATTATTGTCGTCTTGCTGAATAATAGAATTCTACTTTATACACCAGGGCATCATATGAAAAATGTTTATTTGAGGAACTTAACGAACGGTTAGTAACTATTCCCTGATGCAGCAAGCCCTTAATTCTTCATTATATTGGTTACGCAACCTGAATGCAATTATTGAACCATATCAAAGTCGGTATAAAACTGACTGCGAACCTCCGATATTCTCAGATGTTCGCAGTCAGTTAGCAAAGGGGAGAAGACCTCACGGTCTTAGGAGACTTATTTTACTTTAGCCAGGGCAGCTTTTACCCTTTCCGGATTTGCCGGAAGGTCGTATACCCTGGCGCCACAGGCATTGTAGATGGCATTGGTTACAGCCGGAGCAGTCGATACCATGGTCATTTCACCAATACCTGTCGCCCCCAGGGGAGCACCAATGCGGGGTGTTTCGCGACTATAGATTTCAATATCATAGGTATTATTAATAGTCGGGAATTTGAAGGTAACCCAGTCTTTGGTCTTTCCCGATACATACTCTTCTCGCAGAGCATAACCTACACCCTGGTCCATGCCGCCTTCCAACTGTCCTTCGAAGTTGTTAGGATTTATGATCGTACCCGCATCAACAACAGTTGTCATCTTAAGAACTTTAGCTTCACCGGTTTCTGTATTAACTTCGATTTCAGCCATCTGGATGTTATGGACGTCGGTGCGGAACGATTCACCCTGCCCGGTCTTGGGATCGCCGAAGGGGCTGCCTCCACTGAATCTAAAACCATCGTACCGGGTTGCTTTGCCAGCTTTCTTCAAACCGTCATACGTCTTCGACCCGGCCTCTTTCATAGCCATGCTCAAATATAACAGGGCATTCAGTAGAGCACCGCCGCCCATAAATGTCATACGGCTTCCGGCGGCAACACCGGTATTGGGCGTCTTGTCCGTACTGCGGACATACAGATTAATCTTGTCCATGGGGATTTCCAGGACATGAGCAGCGATCTGCGTTAACATCGAATCATTACCTTCACCCGGATCGGCAACAGATCCGTAAATAGTCACAGTATCGTCCTTATTAACTTCTACTGCGACACTGGCAGTGTTTGCCGGATCAGCGATACCGAAGGAATGAGCACCCAGTCCCACGCCATGTTTAACCGGGCCTTTTTGTGATTTATTAAAGTCAGCTGCTGCTTTCTTAGCTTTATCGTAATAAGGTTTAATCAAATCGCACAACTCGGGGAATGGCCATTGATCGACCATCATACCGCTGGACTTGCTCTGCCCAGGTTTTAACGAATTCAATTTTCTGTATTCGAGCGGGTCGATACCATATTTCTCTGCCATCATATCCATGGCAGATTCTAAAGCGAAATTCGCCTGGGGAGGTCCAGCACCGCGAGCAGCGCCGCCCGCTCCATTGGTGGTATAAACCAGTTTGTTAAGGCTGCTGATGTTAGGGATGAAATATGAACCGGACAGCATGCCCAAGGCACGGGAGGGGATGACCGGGCCTAATAGCATATAAGCGCCTTTATTAACCACCATATCCATTTGAAGCGCCATAATCTTACCGTTGGCATCAGCGGCCAGCTTCAGTTTCATATCGAAGGGATGCCGCTTGGAGGTAATCCACATCGATTCCTGTAATCCCGGGACGTAACGAACCGGGCGTTTGAAATATAACGCTGCCGCGCCGGTAATACCTTCAGAACTGATGGTAGCCTTGATACCGAATTGACCACCAACAAATGGTTCTATATAGCGAACTTTGCAACCTAAAGCTTCCTGAAGTTGCATCTTATGGCCGTGTATCTGGATGCTGCGGCCGTAAATTATTAATTCGTCACCTTCCTTATACGCAACACAAGTTTCCGGTTCCAGTGGTGCCTGGTGATTCATCTGTGTCGAGAAGTTAGCTTCGACGGTTTTGACAGCACCGCCAAATGCTTTTTGGGCATCACCTTTGATCAACGGCATTTGCATAATCAGGTTTGGTGAATGCTTCCAGAGTTGCGGAGCGCCTGGAGCTAAAGCTTCTTCAGGAGTCATCATGGGTTTCAGTACCTCATATTCCACCTTGACTTTAGCCGCTGCGGCTCTAGCCTGTTCTCTGGTTTCAGCACCAACGATGGCAACCGGTTCGCCGTACAATCTGACGGTATCGCCAGCTAAAATCGGTTGGTCCGGGGCCATCATTCTCAGGACATTAGTTCCCGGGACTTCTTTGGCAGTCATCACACCAATGACACCCGGCATCTTCACAGCCGCTGAAGTATCGATCGATTTTATCCTGGCATAATGTTCAGTAGCATGAACACAGGCAATCTCAATCGCGCCCTCAGGGAAAATATCGCCACCGAATTTAGCTAATCCGCAAGCTTTAAGCATGGCAGTAGGACGGGGATGAGATACACCGATCATTTCTTTCTTCAAACCCTTGCGGAACTTGGCCGGAGTAGTCTCGCCACGTACAAAACTGGCGGCAAGGTTAACGGCAGCAATAATCTTGGTATAACCGGTGCAGCGGCAGAGATTTCTGGTTAAAGCTTTTTTTATATCAGCCGGCTTTGGATTTGGATTCTGGTCCAATAAGGCTTTAGTAGCCATAATCATACCTGGAGTACAAAAACCGCACTGGATAGCACCAGCTAACACAAAAGCTTCCTGGATAAGATGTGGATTCGACGGAGTACCGAGCCCTTCTACAGTAATGACATCAGCTCCATCCAACTCAGCCACTTTAGCGATACAGGACCGAACTGCTTTGCCATTGACGATGACGGTACAAGCTCCGCATTGACCTTTACGATCACAAGACTGCTTGGTACCGGTCAGGCGAAGATCGTTGCGTAATACATCGATCAAAACCATGTCCGGGCTAGTGGTGACATTTTGTTTTTTACCATTGATTGTTAAGGTAACCTTCTGGGTGTCACTCATGCAAACCTCCATATTAATTGTCACTCATTCAAACCGACTTTTTACGGGTAAAATTTTCTTGAAACTAAAAAAGGCGCCCCTTCAGGAGACGCCTCAATAACAAAAAAAATTATTGCCATCTCCTTTCCAAACATGGGCAGCATTACCGTTTCCGATAATACCTTTTGATCTTTCGATCGATGTCTGTTTACCTTGCCTTATTGTTTAGGTAAAACAGCTATGGAGAATATTTTGCTTTTAAAGTACACAAATAATACTAATTAACGTAATATACAATGGATATAGACAACTGTCAACTTATATATTCTAGCCTTATATTTAAAGATTACGGTTATGTCTGGCTCATACCACCCCACATTCAAAACGTGAGATACCCCGGTCTAGTAACTCGAGAATACCCGTAATTTTCTTACATAGTAATTCGGTATCGCTTCCGATAGCCTTGATGAAATCTTCTTTATTTAAGGCTTTCGCCGCTGCTACACTTTTGCCCTTCGCGAGTTGACACAGGGTTTCGACCACAACATTAGAGGTAGGGTCACAAAAACACAAATATTTAATATCAGCAATCACCCCATCTTTAATATCAATATAAATGTTCATATAATCCCGGCCCGCTTGACTGCAAAGCGATATTCCTTCCAATTTAGTATCCAGGATAATAGATGGATTTTCGATAGAACCGGTATGTTCAAAACCATTTTGCAACAACCGGCGGTATATTTTTGTTATTATTTCGTCCATTTATCGTTTGGCTCTTATCCAGATGTCAAATTTCCAGCTATATGCTAACACTCTGATTTTGATGATTATGTTTACTAATTCTGGTATTCCGATATACATTGCCTTTATACTATAAGAGAATAATTTTGATGATGCAATATACTATATCATCAGAGGAATAGTCCTTTGATGTATATAATGTTTAGTTATCAATCGTTACCTAAAAATATTAGATGAAAACGCGAGTATTAAGCAGGGTACTGAGTGTCAACAACAGGTTGATCAAAGAAGGCTACAAATGAATGATTATAAGTTACTTAGCAAGACAATCACCACAAAACTAAATACCGGTAATCCGGTTGTACTTGTATCGATTATTAGTATGGAAGGATCCACTCCCAGGGAAAGCGGCACGAAAATGGTTGTCGCCGCCGATGCCAATTACGGTACAATAGGTGGCAGCTTATTGGAAGCCACGGCAATAAAAAAAGCCCGTCGTGTATTAACTACCGGTCAATCAGAATTAATGGACTTCGACCTTTCAGGTGAAAATACCTCCTCTCCCGGAATGATTTGCGGCGGGAAAGCCCAACTCCTACTTGATTTTATGGATCCCACCCCGACGAATAAATTTTTATTTAATGAGATGTATGCCAGAATTCTAGAAGGCCGAAAATTCTTCTACTTAACTTCCTATTCTAAAAACAATGATGAATTTCGTATCAACGGCCGTTGTTTACTTCTCACTAATGGTTCGACCGTTGGCGATAACATCATTATCCCGGCAGATGTGCCAACGATCCAGGAACAAATTCACCATCTTTCCTTGACAACGGTTCTCCCCTCTGGCAGCAAGAAAATTATCATTGATCCGGTTAGCCGGTACAAAACTTTGTATTGTTTTGGTGCCGGTCATGTTGCGGTACCGACCGTCCATATCTCGGCGATGGTTGGATTTCATGTGGTTGTCATCGACGACCGTGAGGAATTTGCCAATGCGGAGCGTTTTCCCGATGCCGGACGTGTAATTGTAATAAATGATTTCTCCCGGGCACTCGCCGGCCTGGAGATCGATGAAGACTCTTTCATAGTCATAGTAACTCGCGGCCACATGTTTGACCGCATTGTTTTAGAACAAGCTTTAAAAACCAGAGCCGGTTATATCGGGATGATTAGCAGCAAGACTAAACGTGATGCAATTTACAATACCCTGCTAACCGAAGGAATTGCGACAACAAAAGACCTGGAACGGGTCTATTCTCCAATCGGCCTGCCAATAGGCGGAGATACCCCGGAAGAAATTGCGGTAAGCATTGCCGCTGAATTGATAAGCGTCCGGGGAAAATATAAGAAATGAAAAACTACCTGTATGCGGCGGTTATTCTAGCTGCCGGTCTATCCAGCCGGATGCATGTCTTCAAACCCCTGCTTCCTGTCAATAATGAAACAGTCGCAGACCACGTTATCTCTTTATTCCAGAATTGTAATATCGACGTTACGCTGGTTACCGGATGGCGACACCAAGAACTAATCTCCGGAATAAAGTCCCGTAATATTACAATCATTGAAAATCCCGAATACCGGAATGGGATGTTCAGTTCAGTTCAGGCAGGATTCAGACAGCTTCATCCCACTTACAGAGGTGTTTTTATTATGCCGGTTGATGTACCGCTGGTACGTCCAGCCACGATAAAACGCATTTTGAATACGGCAACTACAAATCCGGACCGCATCATTTACCCCGTGTTTTCCGGAAAACACGGACATCCGACTTTCTTACCAACAACCCTGATACCTGAGGTAATGAATTGGAAGAAAGCGGGTGGACTGAAAGCATTCCTTGATGTATTTCCCGAACTACACTGCGAAGTAAAGGTCGCTGACGAGAACATCCATTTTGACATTGATGAACCTGAGGATTTTTCTCAAATGCAGGAGCGCCTGCGAAAATACGATATCCCGACCCCGGCCGAATGTGATGCAGTTTTTGACATCTCAGGTACGGCGGAAAATATCCGCGCACACTGCTGCAAAGTAGCGGAAATAGCAGTCGCTATAGCTACCGCCCTGGCCGTTACCGGTAAAATAGTCGATATTGAGGCCGTACAAGCCGGCGCCGTCCTCCACGATGTTGCGCGTGAAGAACCAAAGCACTCTGCAGCCGGTTCCCGTATTCTTCGTGAATTCGGCTTTGACCGTATCGCCAATATCGTGGAGACACATACCGAAATTCCGTTAAATATAAAGCCGTCTTTAGAAGCTAAAATCGTGTTTTTAGCCGATAAGTTCGTGCGGCGTGAGGAAATAGTATCAATCGAAGAACGTTATTCAGCTTCCTCCCGTAACTATGCAACAACACCTGAGATCGCAGCAATAGTCCAGCATAGAAAAGAACAGGCATTGAACACTAAAAAGGAGATAGAAGTATTCCTGGGGTATTCTCTGGAAAGTATTATCTTTAGGTAATTCGGAGAAAACGGTTAAATTATACGGGCCGTTTAGTCGCTCTTTAAATATCGAATCAATTAGGCTATCATTCAGAAAAAGTATTGAGGAACCGGAATGGCTATAAAGATCAGTTTTCTAGGCGCAGCTCATTCTGTTACCGGATCCCGTTATCTAGTCGAAACGAATGA
>JGI20214J51088_10003559_pt1 | contig 10262 bp, 11 predicted proteins | sample WetSurMetagenome_FD_51088 | JGI IMG/M metagenome (IMG submission 51088) | reverse complement strand
GGGAGCCGCGCACGGCGAAGTTCAAGTCTCTCCGGCGCCTACGGAAGATCTGGTGGAAGGTCAGTTGGAGGGGGCCGACGACGCCACGTGGACCAAGTTCACGCAGGCCTTCTTGCGGGTGTAGGTGCATTTGTGTTCGGGGACGGTATCGCCGTGTCGCTCGCCCGTGTTCGCCCCGGGCTGCACGGCATGGGGGGAGGGCGCTCCGCTGCCTTCCCAATCTGCTGAATCCGCGGGAGTATCCCCGGCGTTTGGAGATCCCGCCTGGCTCTTGCCCCGCTGACTTCGGCGGAGCCCGTTATCGTCCCGCTCTGGTGAGCTGCAGTGTCCCTGCCTTGGCGGCCTCGGCACTTCCCAAAGAGGCGCACTCTCCTGCTCCATAGCCGTCCCGAGACAGAATGGGAGGCAGGCCGAATCCTTTCCGGCGTTTCGGGATCACACCTGCAGGACATGTGATGGAGTTCTTGGGAGGAGACCACCATGCCGATCTTTGAGTACCAGTGCACGCAATGCGGAACGATGTTCGAGCAGTTCACACAGCGCGCCAAGGACGGGCTGGTTCCAGCCTGTCCGAAGTGCGGCGCCGAGCGGGCGGAGCGGGTTCTCTCGGTCTTCGCCGGGCAGGCAGGGACAGGGAGCGGATGCGGCTCGTCGACCGGCGGCGGTGGCGGGTGAGGATTCTAATGCCGGGGCCGGGAGCCCCACAGCGCGACCTAACAGGCTGCTGAAAAAAAGCCCATCTGCTGCGTTGGCACGCTCGCGCGGCGCTGCGGCGTGCGCGCTAAATACGTCTCGCACCTGCACCCATCCTGCGGATGGGTACCCGGCGCGCCGTCCCGCGTCGTCGCGGGACATCCGGACCTTTTTGAGCAGCCTGGGCGAAAACGGGTTTTTCAGCAGCCTGCCAAATATCTCGAGCAACGCGACGTCTTTTGGGCGAAGCGAATTCCATGCCCGCCAGGCGGGCGGGCAGTGCGGTCCTCGCATCATGCGGGCCGGCGCATATTTGCTTCTCCGGACCAGCGGAGGCGCTGCATTGACTTTTACCGGTCGGTCGCACTACGCTACGCGCGCTCACCCACTCTGAGGAGGTGTTTCATGCTGCGACGGCTGCCGCCGGGGTTGTTCCTGCTGTTCGGGCTGCTCGCTCCGACGACGTCCTGGACTGCCACCGATCACAAGGACCTCGTGTCCGGTCCGTTCAAGACGGGGCCGGAGGTGACCGAGACGTGTCTCGGCTGCCACGAGCAACAGGCCAAGGACTTCATGAAGACGGTGCATTGGACCTGGCAGGAAAAGCAGCAGGTGCCCGGCAAAGGGCAGGTGAGCATCGGCAAGATCAACCTGATCAACAACTTCTGCATCGCCCTGCCCGCCAATTGGCCGCGCTGCACGAGTTGTCACGCCGGCTACGGCTGGAAGGACGCCTCGTTCAATTTCGATGATCCGAAGAACGTGGACTGCCTGGTGTGCCACGATACGAGCGGGACCTACCTCAAGTCTCCAGCCGGGGCAGGCAACCCGGATCCGAAGGTTGACCTGGTCAGGGCCGCGCAGAGCGTCGGGAAGCCCTCGCGCCAGAACTGTGGCGCCTGCCACTTCTTCGGCGGGGGCGGCGACCACGTCAAGCACGGCGACCTGGATAGCTCGCTGCTCAAGGCGAGCCGCGCCGTGGACGTGCACATGGCAGACCCGGCGCCCGGCATGACCTGTCAGGACTGCCACAAGACCAAGGAGCACGTCATCCCGGGCGAATCTATGGCCGTCTCGCTCGGCAAGGGCGCGCGGGTGGCGTGCGCGGACTGTCACGGCGAGACGCCCCACAAGATTCCGACTTACAACCGTCACACCAAGCGGGTCGCCTGCGAGACCTGCCACGTGCCGGTCTTCGCCAAGGGCTTGCCGACCAAAGTCTGGTGGGACTGGTCGAAGGCTGGGCAGGATCGGCCCGCGGCCAAGGACAAGTACGGCCTCGAGACCTATGTCAAGATCAAGGGCGAGTTCAAGTGGGAGAAGGACATCCGACCGACCTACCTCTGGTACAACGGGGAGACGGCGCGGTACCTGATGGGCGACGCGATCGATCCAGCCAAGCCTGTGCCGCTCAACAAGCCGCTCGGCGACCGCAAGGACCCGAAAGCCAAAATCATGCCCTTCAAGGTGATGCGAGGCAAGCAGCCCTACGACAAAGAGCTCAAGACCATGGCCGCGCCGCACCTCTTCGGCGGGTACTGGAATCACTTTGACTGGAACCGAGCTATCGCGGACGGAAACAAGGCCGCCGGGTTGCCCTACAGCGGCCAGTACGACTTTGTCGAGACGGTGATGTACTGGAAGGTGAACCATATGGTGGCCCCGAAGCAGGCCGCCTTCCGGTGCACCTCGTGCCACCGCGACGCCGGGGGCATCCTGAACTGGAAGGCGCTGGGTTACGCGGGTGACCCGGCACAACAACCAGCCAAGTAGGGCCTGCCCGGTCGCTCGGAGCCGGGGGAATCGTTAGCCGGGGTGGTTGCCCGGACGCTGAACACGCGTGGTCCAGATGACCGACCGTCGTCGCAGGTGGACGACGGTCGGTCGTTTTTGGTTCCGGTGCCTCGAACCGACGACGGCACGAGCAGTGCGCGGGGCGCGTTCCCGAAGCCTCAACCCGCCTCAGCCCGCATCCGGCTTGACAGGCTTCTGAAACGGATGTTAGGTTCGCCCGGATTTCCGGATTTGCCACATTCCTGGCGGGGCCGGCGGCATCATGCGGGGCAGAGGCTGCTCCCGGCGTGGCACGATGAAAGGGGTGTCCATTGGCAAGTTACGCCGAACGGGCGGCACGAAACCTGGTCCTGGTGCGGGAGAAATGCCCGCTGATCCATAACATCACGAACTATGTCGTCATGCATTACACGGCCAACGCCCTGCTTGCTTTGGGTGCCTCGCCGGTCATGGCTCATGCGGTCGAGGAGATGGAGGAGATGGCCTCGCTGGCCGACGCTCTGGTCCTCAACATCGGCACGCTCTCCACGCCGTGGGTCGAGGGCATGCTCGTCGCGGGCCGCACGGCCTCACGGCGGAAGATCCCGATCATCCTGGACCCGGTGGGGGCCGGCGCGACGACGCTGCGTACGAGCACGGCGGTGCGTCTACTCGACGAATGCCGGGTGACGGTCTTGCGCGGCAACGCCTCGGAGGTGCTGGCCGTGGCGAAAGGAGCCGGCGGAACCCGCGGCGTGGACGCGGCGCACAAGGTTGAGGACGCGGTGGAGGCGGCCCGGGACTGGGCGCGCGCGCGGGGTGTTGTGGTGGCGATCACGGGAGCCGTGGACCACGTGACGGACGGCGGCGCGGTGCGCCGGGTGCATAACGGTCACCCCCTCATGGGGCGGATCACCGGGTCCGGATGCACCGCGACGACGGCCATCGGCGCCTTCTGCGCCGTTAACGCCGATGCGGTGGAGGCGACGGCGAGTGCGCTGGCATTCTACGGCCTGGCGGGCGAGTATGCGGCACGCGCGGGGAACCTGCCGGGGACATTCGCCGTCGGCCTGATCGATATGCTGCAGGCCGTGACGCCGGATCAGGTCGTCCGTGATGCTCGGATCGAGGGTGAAGGGTGAAAGAGAGGCGGGCGTGACGACGATTGCGTCCCCCAAGGCCGGCCGACCGGCGCCGGATTACTCGCTGTACCTGGTGACCGATCCCGATCTGTCGAAGGGCCGGTCGCTGCTGGAGGTGGTCGGTGCCGCCGTTGACGGCGGGGTCACCTGCGTGCAGGTGCGCGAGAAGACGGTCTCGGCGCGGGACTACCTCGAGCGGTTGTCGGCCGTCCGAGCGCTGCTCCGCGAACGCGGCGTCCCTCTCTTTGTGAACGACCGGGTGGACATCGCGCTGGCCGTGGACGCCGACGGCATTCACCTGGGCCAGACGGATATGCCGCTGGCCCTGGCCAAGCGCATCGCGGGTGACCGGCTGATCATCGGGATCTCGTGCGAGGCCCCGCAGGATGCCGTCGAGGCGGAACGTGGGGGGGCCGATTACGTGAGCGTGAGCCCGGTGTTTGCGACACCGACCAAGACGGACACGGCGCCGGCGCTGGGACTCGACGGCGTCCGCGCGATCCGGGCCGCCGTCCGCCTGCCGGTGGTGACCATCGGCGGCATCAACGCGACCAACGCCGCCGACGTCATCCGTGCGGGGGCGGACGGGATCTGCGTCGTGTCGGCCATCGTCGCCGCACCCGACCCGTGTGCGGCGGCGGCTTCGCTCCGTCGCATCGTAGAAGAGGCACGTCATGGAGCTTAAAGAGATCGGCGAGTTCGGCTTCATCCGACGCGTGAGCCGCGGATGCCTGGTCCGGCCGGAAGGCGTCGAGCGGGCCATCGGCGACGACGCCGCCGCCTTTGTCGTGCCGTCCGACCAGTTGACGTTGGTGACGACGGACTTGCTGGTCGAGCGGGTCCACTTCCTGCGGGACGCGACCACGCCGTTCAACCTGGGCCACAAGGCGATGGCCGTCAATCTGAGCGACATCGCGGCCATGGGGGGCATTCCGCGCGAAGCGTTTGTCAGCACCGCCATTCCCGCCGGCTGCGCGGTGGAATTCCTGGATGGGCTGTACGACGGGCTCAAGAGCCTGGCGGGTCGGCACGGGGTCAACATCTTGGGCGGCGACACCACCGCTTCGATCGCCGACCTGATCCTCAATGTGACGGTGGTCGGCCACGTCCAGCGCGACGAGGTGATGTATCGCTCCGGGGCAAGACACGGGGACGTGGTATGCGTCACCGGGATGGTCGGGGACAGCCGCGCCGGTCTGCGTATCGTGCTGGAAGGGGGGCAGCCATCGGACGCGGCTTTGCGGAGACTCTTCGACGCCCATATCCTTCCCCGCCCCCACCTGGAAGAGGGGCGGTTTCTCGCGTCCACGCGGGCCGCGACCGCGGCGCTCGACGTCAGCGACGGCCTCAGTTCGGACCTGATGCATATCGTCGAGGAGAGCGGGGTCGGGATTCGAGTCTCCGCGGACCGAATTCCGATCTCTGCCGACCTGCGAGACTTCTGCGGGCGTCTGGGTCGGGACCCCATCCGCTTCGCCCTCTCAGGTGGCGAGGACTACGTCCTGGCGGTCACCGTGCGACCGGATCGCATCGGAGAGGTGGCGGAGAACTTCGCCGCGCGGTTCGGTCGTCCGTTGCACCGGATCGGTGAGGTGACCGACTCGGGACGCCTGGAACTGGTCACGCCGGACGGCCAGGTCGAGATCGTGCGACCGACGGGGTGGGATCACTTCGGCGAGCACGGAGCCTGACAGGCTGCTAAAAATGCCCCATCTGCTGCGTTGGCGCGCTCGGGCAGTCGTTGCGGCGTACCTGAAGTACGCCGCACTCCGCCCTTTGCGTGCCGCCTTGCATCCGGACCTTTTTGAGCAGCCTGCGTGAACGCAAATCTTTGGGCAGACCGTGCGAAACTTTACCTCGGACGAGGCAGGTGGTCCAAGAGGAAGCGTTGCAAGTCGGCAGCCACCGCCGGCGGGATCGGCTGCGAAGGCAGTCGCCGGCAGAGGTCCGTCGTTGTCTTCAGGGTCCTGGCGAAGTTGACGCAGGGGTCGCAGCCGTCCAGGTGCTTCCGGATCTCCTCGCAGATCTCCCGGGAGAGTTCCCCGTCCACGTATTCCGACAGCCGCTCGAACAGTTCCCGGCAGGTCATGGACATCCCGTCGTGCGTGTGATCAGAGGGTCGCTGCGCGTCACTCATCAGATGTGATCCAGGATACGCGGTTTGGGTTCACGCGTTCTATCGGGTGTGTGGTCCGGCCAAGTAGTCGGCCAGCTCCCGCCGGATGAAGACCCGGGCACGGTGTAGGCGGGACTTGATCGCCGAGACCGAAAGCCCCACGGCCTGCGCCGTCTCCTCGGCGGAAAGCCCCTCCACGTCCCGGAGGACCAGGACGAGCTTATAGTCCCTGGGCAGCTTGTCGATGGCGCTCTCCATCCGTGCGGACAGCTCACCGTGAAGTAGCGCCCGCTCCGCGTCCCCGGACCAATCGGCAATCTCCGGTCTGCGGCCCTCGGCATCCGGCCGAGGCATCAGGTCGTCCAATGACAATTCCTGTTCGGGGGTCGGTTCATGGACGCCCCGCCGCCGCTTCTTGAGGCAGGCGTTGGAGGCGATCCGATAGAGCCAGGTGCTGAACTTGCTCTCCTCCCGGAACTCTCGGATGGAGCGGATCACGCCGAGGAAGGTCTCCTGCAGGATATCCTTGGCATCCTCGACGTTCCGACACATGCGCATCGCAAAGCTGTACACGCGATCCTGGTGGGTCCGGACCAGCGCGTCCAGGGCGGCAGGATCCCCGCTCTTGGAGGCGGCGATGAGGGCTCGTTCATCCGTCATGGCGTCTCCGCTGCGGGGGGCCGCCGGACCCGGCCGGATCGCCGAGCGGCGCCACCGTCCCACGGGTCACACGGATCAGATCCTGGGGGGCGAGGAGGATCTGCATCCCGCGCATCCCCGCGCTGATGCTGATGGTCGGCTGTTCCAGGGCGCGCGCGTCCAGGTACACGGGGTACACCTTCTTGCCGCCAAAGGGGGAGACGCCGCCCCGGATGTATCCGGTCAGCCGCAGGATCTCGTCCGTCTCGACGAGCGCCACCTGCTTGTTGCCGGAGGCGCGGGCCAAGGACCTCAAGGAGAGCGTGGTGGTTCCCGGCAGGCACACCAGGATCACGCCGGTCCGATCCCCCCGCGCGACCAGNGTCTTGAAGACCTGATCGAGAGGGAGGTCGAGCTTCTCGGCGACCTCTTCGGCGCCGAGCTCAATCTCCTGGAATTCGCGGACCGTATACGAGACACTGGCTCGGTCCAGCGTCTGCATTGCGCGTGTCTTCATCGGAGCGGAAGGCTAACACCGGCTCCGGCACGGCGTCAAGGCATGCCTGCGCGACTGGGCGAGGGACGGTCCATGTGGAGACTTGTGGGGCGAATCATCGCCGCGAAATCCGCTTGACACGCTTCCGAAGCCCGCGGATATTCACACAGGGAGTGGCGGCGGGCGGCGGGTGCGGTGGGTCGAAGTGCGGTCATGTTCTGACGACGGAGCGGCGGCGGGAAGACGGGGACCGGTGTAGGGGAGGCAGCCATGGCGACAGTGGAGGTGCGGAAGCTGCGGCATCAGCTCGCGGGGATGGTGCGGGAGTATGAAGGGCATCTCTTGCGATTGGAGGGACAGATCCTCGTCTTGCGCGCCAGGGCCGCGCGCGCCGGCGAGGACGCCGGGGCGCGGTTCGCCGGCCTGCTGGCGCAGGCCGAACGGGAGGTCGAGGCAGCCAAGGAACTGGGCCGGTCGGCCCTGGCCGGTGTGGAGCGGGCTGCCGACGCCGCGAAGACGTGCCTGACCGATCTTCAGAATCGATTCGAGGGCGCGAAGGCCGAAACGCCGACGGTCGTGGCGAAAGGGAAGGCCGTGGTGCGGCGGGCCACTATCGAGGCCAAAGCGCTCCGGCACGGGGTGCGCGTCGGGCTGCGCGTGGCCCGGCGGGTGTCGCGGCGAACCAAGACCGCGAAGGGGTAACCCACATGATTCGCGAACACGACTCGCGAATCCTGCGGGAATGATCAATCCCGCTGGAGCGGGACCAACGGCCAATGACCAATGGGGGAATGAGACGTTTCGGCAGAACCTCGACAGTGCGGTGGGCGCCGCGAGACCGTTTGGGCATTGGAAATTGGTCATTGGTCATTAGATTCGGATTATTCACGATTCCTTCGTGAAAAATCCGGGCCAAGGCCCCACGCGGCGTGGATACGGGTTGAGGCATACTTGGGGAAGGACGGGAGATGAGGACAGCACTCGCGTTGTTCGCGGTGGGAGTGTGGGCGTCGATGGTCTTCGCGGGAGCGGCGGAATGGAAGGCTCCGGCGTCCGTCAAGGCGACCAAGAATCCCCTGGATCAGGCCACCGGCCTCAAGCTCGGAGGGCCGCTCTTCCAGGAGAACTGCGTGATTTGTCACGGTAAAACGGGCAAGGGTGACGGCGAGGCCGCCGCCGCCATGAACCCCCGGCCCAAGGCGCTCGCCGACAAGGCCGTCCAAGCCCAGACGGATGGGGAGCTCTTCTGGAAGATCTCCGAGGGGCGCGAAGCCATGCCGGGCTGGAAAAGCATTTCCGAGAAGGAGCGATGGGCGCTCGTCCACCATATCCGCAGTTTGGCCGGGAAGAAGTGAGAGGAACCCCATGGGTGACGGGACCATCGGCCGGCCAATCGTACCGAAGGAGCATGGTGCGTGGGCCGTGCTCTATGGCGCCTTCCTGGCGGGTGTCGGCGTCGCCGGCCGGCTGGCCGTACCCGCAATGCTACTCCTGGGGGCGGTGACGCTGCTGGCCTTCGCGAACGGTCCGTTGGCTCTCCTCCTCCGGCCGGCGGGCCCCCCCTTGTCCTCCACGGAACGTCGGCGCGCGCTCATGTGGCTCGCGATCTACGCGGCCGGCGCGGCGACGTGCCTCGCGCCACTCCTGGCAGTGTACCGGATGACATTCCTGTTCCCCTTCGCGATGGTGGCAGCCTGTCTCTTCGTCCTCCGGGGGTTTTTCGTCCGGCAGGGAGGCGACCGAAGTCTCCCGGGTGAGCTCGTGGGTATGGCCGCCTTGACGCTGGTCGGCCCCACGGCGCATGCCGTCGCGGTCAATGGGGCACAGCCGGTCGCAGCCGTGCTGTGGCTTCTGCTGGGCCTCTTTTTCGCCAGCGGGGTGTTCTACGTGCGGATGCGAATCCGCGTCATGCTGGCCCAGCGACGGGGCATCGCGACGGTGTCGAGCCGCGCGCGATGGTCGTGCCTCGTCTTCCACGCCTTCTTGCTCTTGCTCATCCCTGGCCTGGCCGTGGGGCATCTCATCCCCTGGGCGGTCCTCCTGGCGTTCGCCCCTGCGCTCTGGCGGGCGGCCGCCGGTCTGCGGCGGCAGGACGCCACACTCAATCTCAAACAATTGGGCTGGTCCGAGGTCGGGCTCACGGCCGTCTTCGTCCTGCTCCTCATCGCCTCCCTCTGATCGTCGAGGGCAGTCAGCGGCGGCACGGCGCGCGGTCCGGCCGGATTCCTTGCGCTATGAGGTTGGTGGCGCGGTCTTTCTATGGTAGAAATCTACGCGAGAGGATGCCCCTATGGCGGTGCCCATCATTGCGATCGTCGGCCGACCGAACGTCGGCAAGTCCACGCTCTTCAACCGCCTGGCGGGCGGGCGGCGGGCCATCGTGGACGACATGCCGGGCGTGACCCGCGACCGCCTGTATGCCGAGGTGGAATGGGGCGGGCGGCGGTTCACCCTGGTGGATACCGGCGGTTACGAACCGGAGGGGACAGGGATTCTGGCGCAGGTGCGCGCGCAAGCGGCACAGGCGGTCGCCGAGGCGGATGCGATCCTCTTTCTGGTGGACGCCAAGGAGGGTCTCACCCCGACGGACACCGAAGTGGCGCGCCTGTTACGTATCGGCGCGACGAAGCCGATCCTCCTGGTTGCCAACAAAGTGGACTCCGTGAGCCAAACGGCGCTCACCGCCGATTTCTACCGCCTCGGTTTCGATCCCGTCCATCCCGTGTCTGCGGAGCAGGGGCAGGGGACGGGCGACCTGTTGGACGCCGTGGCCGCTGCGGTGCCGGAGCGCGAAACCCCTGCGGACGCTGCCGGCGCCATCACGGTGGCGGTGGTCGGGCGCCCGAATGTCGGGAAGTCGTCGCTGGTGAACCGGATCCTGGGCGCGGAGCGCGTCGTGGTGAGCGACGAACCGGGGACGACCCGCGACGCCATCGACACGCGGTTCACCTACCAGGGGACGGACTATATCCTGGTGGACACCGCCGGGATCCGGGCCAAGGGTCGCCTCGGGCGGTCGGTGGAGCGGTATAGCGTCTCGCGGGCGCTGGCGGCCGTGCGCCGTGCCGACGTGGTTCTGACCCTGATCGACGGTGTGGAGGGCGTCACAGCCCAAGACGCCAACGTCGGCGGCGAAGCCCACGAGGCGGGCTGTGCCAGCATTCTGGTGGTGAACAAGTGGGATCTCCGCAAAGGCGAACCCGACGCGGCGGATGTATTTCGCCTGGCTCTGGAGGACAAATTCAAGTACCTCGCCTATGCGCCGATCGCCTTCATCTCCGCCCTCACCGGTCAGAAGGTCCTCTCGCTCTTCGAGTTGATCGACGCCGTGGCGGCGGAGCGGGCACGCCGGATCCCGACGGCGGAACTCAACACGGTGATCCTCGANGCGGTGGAGCGCCGC
>JGI20214J51088_10003558_pt1 | contig 10263 bp, 4 predicted proteins | sample WetSurMetagenome_FD_51088 | JGI IMG/M metagenome (IMG submission 51088) | reverse complement strand
TTCAGCGAAGCCCTGGTAACACCCAGAAGCACTGCGTGGGCAGTAGCCGGTTCACCGCCTTCCGCCAGCACCTTGGCATTTGTATCCTCATAGCTATATCGNTCGATTAACTCACCNGGTACCAGATCGGTATCTCCGGACGAATCNATACGTACCTTGGACAACATTTGATGAACGATAATTTCAATGTGTTTATCATTGATGTTTACACCCTGAGAACGGTAAACCTTCTGCACTTCATTCACCAGATAGCGCTGTACCGCATCGCGACCAAGTATGTGCAGCAGGTCTTGAGGATTAATAGTACCTTCAGTAAGCTGCTGACCGGCACTTATTTTATCGCCGTCCTGTACTAGAATATGCGCAGCAGAAGGAGCGATATACTCACGCTCTTCGCGCTCCTCATAATGAATTACCAGTTTGCTGCCGTGCACCTCTACCTCACCGGAAACTCTGGCGAATAATGCCTGAGACTCAGTAGCCAGTTCCTTAGATCCGGATTGAGCTTTCGGCGGAGTTGCAAGTATCACTCCTATATCAACACGCTGTCCTTTCTTTACTTTCAATTGCCAGCCTTCAGGAATCTGGTATTCGTCTTGAAATGATTCAGTGCTTATAACTTTAAGCTGGCGCCCCGTTTCATCCTGGATAACCTGAGCAACGCCATCAATTTCAGAAACAATCGCCGGCGATTTCGGCATTCTGGCTTCGAAGAGCTCTTCGACTCTCGGCAGACCGCTGGTGATATCAAGCCCGACGACACCTCCGGTATGGAAAGTACGCAGAGTAAGCTGAGTACCGGGTTCACCGATACTCTGAGCAGCCACGATACCGACAGCCGACTTCATATCCACCAGGCGGCGCGTCGCCAGATCACGTCCGTAGCAGAGCTGACAGGCACCATGACGAGACTGACAGCTTAGTGGTGAACGCACCTGCACCAGTTTAACTTTAGTGGCAATTATTTCTTTGGCTTTGACTTCATCGATTAATTCGTTCCGNTCTACGATGACTTCTCCGGTTTCCGGATTAGCAACTTTACTGGCAGCGAAACGACCGGTAATGCGTTCCTGCAATGATGGAAGAACACCTTTCTCCGTACTCTCGGCCATCCAGACGCCATCGGGAGTCCCGCAGTCTTCCTCAAGTATGATCACGTCCTGAGCGGCATCGATAAGACGCCTGGTAAGGTAACCGCTATCTGAAGTACGCAGAGCAGTATCAGCAAGACCTTTTCTGGCACCATGCGTAGAAATGAAGTACTCCAGTACGGAGTGCCCTTCACGCAAACTGGACCGTATAGGGAAGTCGATGATACGACCGGACGGGTCGGTCATCAGACCGCGCATTCCAGCCATTTGACGGATCTGAGTAATATTACCTTTAGCACCAGACGTAGCCATCATATAGATACCGCCATACCTGTCCAGGGATTTAGAAATAACATCGGTAATCTTTTCGGTAGTCTCCATCCAGACAGAGACTACACTGTTATAACGCTCATCTTCCGTTATCAGACCTTTATGGTACTGGTTTTCCAGGATATTGATTCGTTCTTCTGCTTCCTGCAGAATCTTGGGTTTGCTCGGCGGTACCTCGATATCGTTAACGGCGATAGTGGTACCGGAACGAGTAGCATACTTAAAACCCAGATCTTTGAGACTATCAAGTACTTTGGCTGTATCTTCATGACTTAATAACTTGTAGCATTCCGCCACGATGCCCTTCAAATCAGACTTACTCATGTCTTTATTGAAGAAACCAAGCTCTTTGGGCAAAATGTCGTTGAATATGATACGGCCGACACTGGTCTTTATCTTCTGACCGTTAGGGTCTCTTACTTCGATTTCGGCACGGAGGTCCAACACCCCCATCTCATGGATAAGTTTGGTTTCCTCGAAGCTGCCGAAGGACATACCCTCGCCCCTGGCTCCCTTTTTGATATTGGTCATATAGAAGCAGCCCATTACCATATCGAGGGTCGGTGATACAACAGGTTCACCAGAACTGGGCAGCAACATATTATGAATACTGAGCATAACCTCTCTGGCTTCTTTTACAGCATCTCTCGAAAGCGGGACATGCACAGCCATCTGATCACCATCGAAGTCGGCGTTGAAAGCTGAACATACCAGAGGATGAATCTGAATAGCACTATCATCAATAAGTACAGGTTCGAAAGCCTGTATACCTAACCTGTGGAGTGTAGGGGCACGGTTGAGCAATACCGGCCAGCCCTTTATTACTTCGTCGAGCATATCATAGACTTCCGGTTTGGCTCTTTCTACCAGACGCCGGGCGCTCTTGATATTATGGGCCAGACCCTGCCTGACCAGATGGCGCATCACGAATGGCTTAAACAGCTCGAGTGCCATTTGCTTGGGTAGACCGCACTGGTTAAGCTTGAGATCCGGACCAACCACAATGACAGAACGTCCGCTGTAATCGACACGTTTACCGAGCAGGTTCTGACGGAAACGCCCCTGCTTACCGTGTAATATATCGGAAAGTGATTTTAGTTTATGATTGCCGCTAGCTGATACCGCACGGCCGCGCTTACCATTATCTATCAGAGAATCTACTGCTTCCTGAAGCATACGTTTCTCATTACGGATAATAATATCCGGAGCTCCGATGTCCAGTAAGTGACGCAAACGGTTATTACGGTTAATAACACGGCGATAAAGGTCGTTAAGGTCGCTGGTAGCCAGACGTCCTCCATCAAGCTGGACCAGAGGTCTCAAATCGGGAGGTAGTACCGGCAGGACAGTTAAAATCATCCATTCAGGCTTGTTGCCGCTATGCCGGAAGAACTCGATCAACCGGAGTTGTTTGCTGGCTTTCTTGCGGCGCTGTCCGGAAGTAGATTGAACTTCCTGGATTAGCTGACTGCGCAGCTGATCAAGGTTTATACCCCTAACTATATTTAGAATAGCTTCAGCCCCCATTCCGGCTTCGAAAATTTGGCTGAATTTGGCTCTCAAAGACTGGTACTCATTTTCCGCGAGAATTCTACCCTTTTCAAGCGATTTTAAAAGGTCCAGATCGCTGGCCGCTCCCTCTTCCAGCTTTTCTTTCACGTCGACAAACTGGCGGCGCTCCTGGTTCACTTCCTCAACTGTCGCACCGCCCTGCTCCATTTCCGAAACTTTCGTTTCAAGAGCAGCCTGTTTGTCAGCAATTTCACCGACCTTACCATCCGTAAGCTTTTTGAGCTCTTCCTGCAGCAGGTCATTGTTAACAGATGTGACTATGTAGTGAGAAAAATACAGTACGCGTTCCAGGTTCTTAGGCGACAGGTTTAACAAAAGACCGAGACGGCTGGGAATACCGCGTGCGAACCAGATATGAGCAACGGGAGAGGCAAGTTCGATGTGTCCCATACGTTCGCGGCGAACACGGGCCTGTGTTACTTCAACACCGCATTTATCGCAAATAACGCCCTTGTAACGTATCTTCTTATATTTACCACAAAAACACTCGTAGTCTTTGGTCGGGCCGAAAATCCTTTCACAAAACAGACCGTCCCGTTCAGGTTTCAGGGTACGGTAGTTTATCGTCTCCGGTTTGGTTACTTCCCCATAAGACCAGCTTCTGATCTGTTCCGGTGACGCAAGAGAAATTCTGATGGCATCAAAATCATTAACTTCAAGCATTATGGTCCTCCACGTCAGTAGCAATAGCTTTTAATTCTGCCGCAACAGGAGCGGCGTGTTTCTCTTCTTCGGTATCAACNTTAATTGGTTTCTCTTCTTCAGAAGTTACCTCAATGGCNAGTCCAAGGCTCTGCAACTCTTTGACCAGTACCTTGAAGGCCTCGGGAACTCCCGGCTGAAGTATTTCTTCATTCTTAACAATCGACTCATAAGTCTTGTCGCGTCCGACAACATCATCGGACTTGATGGTCAAAACTTCCTGCAGGATATGAGCGGCTCCGTAGGCCTCGAGCGCCCAGATTTCCATTTCACCGAATCTCTGGCCGCCGAACTGTGCTTTTCCGCCAAGAGGCTGCTGGGTTATTAAGGAGTACGGACCGATGGAACGGGCGTGTACTTTATCTTCGACCAGATGGGTCAGTTTCATCATATAAATAACACCGACTGTCACGGGCTGATCGAATATTTCTCCTGTACCGCCGTCGCGTAAGACCGCCCTTCCGGTAACGGGGGCAGCCAGATTCTTCTCCCGGCTGATTTTTTCGACCACCTGTTCCAGTTCATCTTCTTTCATGTTCTTCGCGGAAATACCAAGCTCTTCCAGCCAGATCCGCTGGCAAACACTCTTAGCTTCTCCATAGACGCCTTTAGCGAATGCCTTATCACCGTCGTAACCCAGTCCATTAAGCCATGACTTGATCTTCTCTTCCTGAATACCGGCCTTGCGGTCGGGACTTAAATCAACGGCGTTAGCTCTCCGGGCAAGCCAAACACGAGCCAGTCCATCAGCAACATCCATCTCATTAGCGGAATCGAATACCGGTGTCACTGCCCTGAATCCAAGTTCGCCCGCTACCATTCCCAGATGCGTTTCCAGCAACTGGCCGATATTCATACGTGAAGGAATACCTATTGGATTAAGAATAATATCGATTGGTGTACCATCTTCCATGAAGGGCATATCTTCTTCCGGGGCGATAATGGAAATAACACCTTTATTACCATGACGACCGGAAAGCTTATCACCGACTGATACCTTACGTTTCTGAGCTACCCAGACCTGCACCCATTTTTCTACACCGGCAGGCAGGTCATCATCGGAATACTCGCGAACATTTATGACCTTGCCCCATTCGCCATGCGGGACCCGCAGCGAGGTATCCTTGACCTCACGGGCTTTTTCACCGAATATGGCACGCAGCAGTTTTTCCTCAGCGGAAAGCTCGGTNTCTCCCTTGGGAGTGATCTTACCCACCAGGATATCACCGGGACTCACTTCAGCTCCGATTCGGATAATACCATTATCATCAAGGTCGCGGAGACTCTCTTCACCGACATTGGGTATATCGCGGGTGATCTCTTCCGGCCCCAGCTTGGTATCCCTGGCTTCCACCTCATGTTTCTCAATATGAATAGAGGTAAATTTATCTTCTTTCAGCAGCCGGCTGCTGATAATAATAGCGTCCTCATAGTTCTGCCCGCGCCAGCTCATGAACGCACACAGGACATTCTGCCCCAGTGCCAATTCGCCCAGTTCCGTAGCCGAACTGTCGGCAAGAACAGAACCGGCATTTACGCGNTCGCCCTTGCTGACCACTGGTTTCTGGTTAATACAGGTACCCTGGTTGGTACGTACGAATTTCAATAAAGAATAAACTCGTCTGTAACCTTCATCCTCCGTAACTTCGATTTGAGAACCGGTCACCGAACTGACGACCCCGGCATTCTGAGAAAAAATAACCTGTCCGCTATGTTTCGCGGCTTCAATCTCCATACCGGTAGAAACAAACGGGGCTTCCGGGCAAAGTAAAGGTACCGCCTGACGCTGCATGTTGGCTCCCATCAGGGCGCGGTTAGCGTCATCATGCTCCAGGAAAGGAATGAGAGATGTCGCGACACTAACGATTTGTTTGGGCGAAACATCCATAAAGTCTATCTTTTCCGGTGATTCGGTCAGGTACCGGTCAGCAAATCTGGCTTCAACCTTATCTTCGATGAATTGGGCGTTCTTATCAAGCGGGGCGTTGGCCTGGGCAATGATAAATTTATCTTCCTCATCTGCCGGTAAATAAATAACCTCGTTAGAAACGAAGGGAACTACCTTTACCTTCCGGTCACTTATTTTCGCCAGGTTGGCAATAATCTCCCCGGTAATTACCTGTCCGGCCTCAACGATTGTTTTGCCTTTGCTAATAACCACATCTCGGGCAGTCCGCCCCAGCAAATTGCTGGACCTGTTACTTAATTCTGAAACAACCTTACGGTACGGTGTCTCGATGAAACCATACTGATTAATAACGCTGAACGTCGCCAGCGAACCGATGAGACCGATGTTAGGACCTTCAGGAGTCTCGATCGGGCAGATGCGGCCATAGTGTGAAAAGTGCACATCACGGACATCAAAACCGGCTCTCTCGCGGGAAAGACCGCCGGGACCCATAGCAGATAACCTGCGTTTGTGGGTTAATTCGGCGAGCGGGTTAGTCTGGTCCATGAATTGGGAAAGCTGCGAGCCGCTGAAGAATTCGCGTATAGCTGCGACCACCGGCCGAATATTAACCAGAGAACCGGGCGTAATCTGCTCGGTACTTATAATGCTCATCCTCTCGCGAACAACACGTTCCATGCGGAGGAGGCCGATACGGAACTGATTTTCCATCAACTCACCGATGGTCCTGACACGCCGGTTGCCCAGATGGTCGATATCATCGGAATGGTCCTTACCGTTATTTACCAGTATAATATGCCTGATTATTTCAACCAGGTCTTCCTCAGTCAGTGCTCTTTCCCGTTTGGTAGGGCTCAGTCCCAGCCTCTTGTTAAGCTTGTAACGTCCGACCAGCCCCAGGTCGTAGTGCTGAGGACTAAAGAAAAGATTGGTGATCAGCTTTTTGGCGTTATCGATATTCGGCGGATCGCCCGGACGTAACTTTTTGTAGATATCCAGCAAAGCTTCGTTCCGAGTTTTAATCGAGGGCTCGCGCTCTATCGTTGTAGCGATATAATGATGTTCCGCTTCGGTATCTTCCGTGAATAGCTTGAGAATATCCTCATCGTTATTAAAACCGATCGCTCTCATCAATGTAGCGATGGATATCTTCCGTTTACCGTCTATTTTAACTGAAATGACGTCGCGGTTACTGGTCTCGAATTCGAGCCAGGCACCGCGGGTAGGAATGAGTTTTGCGAAGCACATATTGTGGCCGGTGGCCGGGTCTTCCTGAATAGTGTAGTAGACTCCGGGAGAACGGATAAGCTGACTGACCACGACACGTTCTGCACCGCTGGTAATAAAAGTACCCTTGGAAGTCATCATCGGGATATCGGCGAAGAAGATATCCTGCTCTTTGATTTCACCTGTCTCTTTAGTTAACAATCTGGTCTTGACATAAAGAGGAGACGAGTAGGTGAGGTCACGCTGCCGGCATTCCTGCTCGGAACGGGGTTCCCTGAGTTCATAACCGAGGAAACTGAGCTCCAGTCTTCCACCGGCAAAATCCTTAATAGGTGATACTTCCTCAAGCAGTTGTGCCAGACCTTTTTCCAAAAACCAGCGGAATGAGTCCAATTGGACCTGAATCAAGTTGGGAACGTCGAGGATTTGGGGTAACCTGCCGTATGATTGCCTGGTAATAGCAACCGCACCACCTGAACGCAACGACGACATAATAACTACACTCCTTAAACTGTTGAATTAGATATTGATAAGATTAGTTTTGATAGCTCTATATAAAAATAGGCGCAACTGAAGGCGGATGATTGTGTAACGAAATAAAAGGTAGCATAATCGCAATTTTTAATGTTACCATCAATAGCAAATAATGTCAAGTCCAGGTANGTTAAATATTTATTACAAATGGATAACGAAACATGAGTTCTCAGGTAACAGTATTCAGTTTATAAGGAAGGACTAAATAATACAATAAGATTCAAATTAAGCTTTAAACTGCGAACCGATGACTGAACTGAATACTGGCTTAAAGTCCAGGTGTAAACTATCAGCAAGTCCATTGTTCCTGCATTATATATCATCTTATAATTTATTTATCTATATTAATAAGGAGGATTAAACATGGATAAAAGACTATACCGCAGCCGAACGGACCGTATGATATGGGGTGTGTGCGGCGGTCTCGCCCATTATTTCAATATCGATTCGTCTATCGTCCGGCTGATCTTCGTCCTGACGATTTTCTTTGGCGGGGCTGGAATAATTGCCTATATCGTCCTGGCTATTGTTGTCCCGACAGAAAGCTCTCAAGCTGCCGAACCTCGGGAAACAATAAGAGAAAACGTCCAGGAAATGAAGCAAACGGCAGAGTCCCTGGGCAAAGACATCCAGTCCACCTTTTCCGGCAGTGAAAAGAAAGCGAGCGATTCCCATGCCCATACTCTTACGATTCTCGGGCTGATAATACTGGTTATAGGCATTGTTTTCCTGTTATCCTCTATATTCTGGTGGTTCCATTTTTCCTGGACATTCATCTGGCCGGTAATATTGATTGCTATAGGTCTACTCATTATCTTCGCAAGGAGGAAATAATATGACTGAGAATACTACAGGACATGAACACCGAAACCAGGCACCCATCTGGGGGATATTCCTTCTCTTTATAGGTATTGTGCTCCTGCTGCAGACATTTAATGTGCTGCCATGGGGTTTATGGGGAACGTTGTGGCGTTTCTGGCCTGCCCTGATCATTATACTGGGACTGGCTATTTTGCTGCGACGGTATAGTGTCTGGCTGATCAGTCTGCTGGTAGTCGTTATCCTGGGTGCCAGCCTGGGTATCGCCATATGGCAAAATAATACCGGAGGCTTTGGAGGGACGAAGTCATCGGAAACATTCACTCAACCATTGAGCAGCCTGGGTAACGCACAGGTAAATATTGATTTTTCTGCAGGTGACTTAACCGTTGACAGCCTTCTTTCCAGCTCTACTAATCTGGTGGTAGCACAGGCTGAGACACGAAACAACGTATCGAGTATGCAAACTGTTTTCGGTACTCAAGAAGATACCGGACACCTCTCATTGAACGCAATAAATCAGCAATACTGGCCGGGCGGCGGCATAAAATGGGAGACTGAATTTACCCGCCACATCCCGCTATCCTTCGATATTACCTCGGCAGCCAGCTCGACAAAACTCAACTTCAACGATATCAACCTTGCCGGTCTTACGCTGGACCTGAACGCCGGAACGTGTAATATAGACTTACCGGCACCGGTGGGAGTTGTCAACGCGAACCTGAAAGCCAATGCAGCTAATATCGATATTTCACTGCCTTCCAACGCAGCAGTTAGAATCACCGCTACAACTAACGTCGGTTCTCTGGAGATCAGCAGCCGCTTCATCAAACAGGGCAATTTTTACGTCACCAAAAACTATGACGGAGCGACCGACCGTTATGAAATGGAAATAGAAACCAACGTCGGCAGGGTGCACGTTAACTAAATTTAATAATCGAGGCCTCGGTGCTAATACTGAAGCTTATAAAGCAATAGTGCTTTATGATATAAGATATAAGATTTACGCGTATTAAGTTAATGGCAGGTTATAGATGGGATAAAAATGTTAAATTGGGAAATCTATTCAACTTTACGGGCGTATACTTTAAATACGACGTGTCCGATACCGCCTTTGTCCAGGCCGGGGTCCAGACACTCGGAGATATGCCACATCCCTCCATTAGGGTCTCTACCGTCAATGATCCTATCCCAGAAACCAGCCATAAGGGGAGCGATCGGACCGAGAGCGCGGATGCAGAGAGGGCAATCGGACTCCTCAGGTACCAGCATCGCGGGAATACAGGTAAAAATGAGCTTTTGGCCTACCTTTACTCCGGCGCTGCAATATTTTGACTCGGTCACCTCGGCTACAATATGGTATTTTTGTAGCTCAACAGTACTGAGGACTATTTTACGATTATGCGGGAAAGCGATATGCTTCTCGAAATCACGTGCAGTAACGCCGATAGCCCGATGCATGGCCTCTTTCCCGGCTGCCAGGATCTGTTCTTCTGTCTTCTTATCCATTAAATTACTATTCTCCGTTTCTTGTGATTACTAATACAAACGCATTTATTAGTAGTTCATTACATTCCTAAATCCCTCCTTCCCCCCCTTTTTCAAAGGGAGGGAAGGAGTGGAATATTCCCTTTTTAGAAGAAAAGGGGAGAAGAGGGATTTGAATTAGATCGTCTGGTTATTTTTTTCGTTCGTATTAGACAGTATAGCATCAAGATCTCCGTTTTGCTAACATTGCCATCACACTGTCATTGCTTCATAATCTCATTCAATAATATTTGGAACCTATAAACACGGTACTGGACAACCGCCGGACATAGATTTATGATGTATGATTAAGATTCACGTATAAATAAATTTTAACTATAATTACCATTTATAAGGAAGAATATTTTTAATTAACATAACTAATAACGATTAAAGGAGATAAAATGCAGCAAATCACTCCAAATGTATTCGTTGAAACCGGTTTTCCAGGCAGCAACTGCGGCTTCGTAGTCACTGAAGAAGGTATCGTAATGATAGAAAGTCCCATGATACCGGAATATGCTCTGAAATGGCGGGAGGAGATCGCCCGGT
>JGI20214J51088_10003557_pt1 | contig 10265 bp, 9 predicted proteins | sample WetSurMetagenome_FD_51088 | JGI IMG/M metagenome (IMG submission 51088) | reverse complement strand
TCGTCACCGGGTTAAAATAAATACCCGAATAGGGACACGCAAGGGTGCAGATCAAGCACGACACACAACGCTCTTTGTGCCCTTCGATGACGCCGGTATCAGGATTTTTGGTTAGAGCGTGTCCCGGACAGCTCTTCACGCAGTTGGGTTCCCCGCATTGCATGCAGACGACCGGACCAAAAAATTCCTCGCCTAAACCCTTTATCACTTTTATCCGCGAAAGAGCCACATCGCTGGAATCTGCCTTGACTTTAGCGCAGGCAATCTCACAATCTCCACACCCGTTACATTTTTCCGGGTGGACCACTAAAGTATTATATGCTGTAGGCAATGTCGTATCTCCTTATCGTACAAGTTTAACAATCTTTCGGTGTACTTAACCACCAAGCACTAATCCCTCGGCATTCCTGCCAAGGAAAGAAATATCTTACCGTCCAATTTTGATAACACCACGCCAGTTATTCCACATCAACCGGCGGCTCATATCTAAAGGTTTTGCTATGAACTCATCCTTGGCTTTATTCAGATGAATGCCGCGGCGTATCAAGTTCAGGAGCACACCCGGATCTACAGTGATGTTGATGCCAATGGCACCAACCAAAACATCATCCTGGAAAACCAGCTTTTGGTAAATACATTCTTGCGGGACAATTTTTTTACGAACGTCATAACCATCTTTTTCCTCAACCAGCGATAGACCCAAAGCAAAGGATCGGTTGCCGTAAAAATTGAAGGTGTTCATGCTCACCCCGCCCTGGTAAGAAAGCGCAACCTGCTGCCCAATTTCTTCAAAAGCAAGAATAACCGACGGGTCGCCCGCCATGCTCAGTCCCGCGATTTTTCCCTGCTCAAACGCGTCCGGCAAAATCGCGTTCAATTCTCTTTTTTGACTAAAAAAGTCGGTAGCCTGAGCCACATCGCCCGCAGCCCAGACATTTTTTACTGATGTGCGCATCATGTTGTCAACCAGAATTCCTTCACCTAACTCGACATCAGGAGTTGTAAAAAAATTCATCCGGGATTTAACGCCGGTTCCCACGACAACCATATTTGTCTCAAAAACTGTTCCATCCTTGACAGTGACCTTAAGGTTTCCGTTTTTACCCTCGACCTGGGTTACCTGGTGATCTAGGTTACACCTGATTCCGTTGTCAACAAACACTTTATGAATGAGACCACCTGAATCATTGTCAAAGTAGTTGGGGAGCACTGCCCGCCGTCTTCCTCTAATCAGCTCCACTTTAAGACCTTTTTTACCCAGGCCTTCTGCGGCGTGCATCCCCACCAAGCCGGTCCCCATAACGACCGCGGACTTCGCGTTTTGTGCGGCCTGCTTGATTTTATGAGCGTCTTCCATTGTTCTAAGGACAAAATGAGTTGATTCCTTGAGCCCGGGTGTCGGCGGAATAGTTGGCTCAGATCCGGTGGCAACCAGAAGCTTTTTATAACCAATCTCGCTCCCATCATCCAAGGTCACCTTCGAGGTTTTGGTAGACACCTGCACAACTTTCTTTCCCCGCAAGAAATTAATCTTTTTGTCTTTAAAGTCTTTTTCGTCCCGCAAGTAAATATCTTTTTCCTCAACCTTGCCTTCCACAATGTAAGGCAGGACCGTTGGCGAATAAGGGAGGCAGTTCTCCATGGAGATCATGGTCAGGGTCCCTTTTTGATCGTGCACCCGGATTTCGTCCGCTGCGCTCAACCCTGCATGGCTGCTTCCGATAATGAGGTATTTAGTTTGCATCTTTTGCCTCCATAAAACGTATAAAAACTAATTGCATTAGGTAAACCAAATCGTTTCCTTAGGCACCTTACCTTTAACTGCCTTGGCAGCATTCTCAATTGCCTCAGCCATATGATCAGTCGTAAGATCCGTGCCGGCTAACCCACCAATATGGCTAATGATCGGAATTTTTTTGTCTACAAAAGGCATCGCAGCAAAAACTTCCTGACATAATGGCCCACAGTTCCAGCCATAGTTTACCGAGCGGTCAACCACCGAAACCGCCTTGACTTTCGAGATCGCCTTAACCAGCGCTTTCAAAGGAAACGGACGGAAGGTTTTTATTTTAATCAATCCGACCTTTTTGCCTTTATCGCGGGCCATATCAACCGCATCTTTGCCGGCTCCGGTCATGGAACCGATGGTCATGATCGCATACTCTGCGTTCTTCATCCGGTATTCTTCGATGAGGGGCGCAAAGTCATGACCGGTGGCTTTTTTCCATTCAGCGTGAACGTCAGTGATAACTTTAAGGGCATTCTGCATGCCTTTACAGTGACCTTGCCGATATCGGGTAAAGAGCTTTCCCCCCACGGGGGTCAAACCAGTCAAGGGGTCAACACCCATGGGCCTTTCCGGGTCAAGAGCAACATGCCAGTTAACGTTCTTTTTTCCTAAGAACTTATCCACGATTTTTTGATCGACAAGTTCTACCGGTTCCGCCGCAAAGGAAAGGAAATTCCCGTCATAGCAAACATTCACTGGGAGCATTACATCGTGGTGTTCCGCAACCCTATATGCCATCACGACCGTATCCACAATTTCCTGATTGTTTTCACAGTGCATATGAATCCAGCCACATTCCTTCACCGTCATCGCATCCTGATGGCCACCCCACACACACTGCGGAGTGATCCCGTCCCGACACACAATACACATCACGATCGGGAGACGCAAATTTGGTGATCGGAAATAAGGCTCAAACATAAACGCCAACCCCTGACCGCAAGAAGCGCTGAAGGTCCTGGCTCCGGCAAGGGATGCCCCTTGGAGCACAGAAAGAACGGTGTGTTCGCCTTCCACGTCCATCAAATCAGCCTTCAACTCGCCATCAGCGATAAAACTCGCAACCGCTTCAGCCACGCCAGACTGGGGCGTGATAGGATAGACCGCAACCGTATCAACTTTTGCCAACAGTGCACCCCAGGCAGCTGCCTCATTTCCATCCATAACAATTTTTTTAGGCATCGATTTACTCCTTTTCTTCTACCATGATAATCGCGTGATGAGGGCACTCGGTTACGCAGATTGCGCAGCCCTTGCATCGCTTTAGATCGGCTTCAAACCAGCTTGGTTTCTCATGAATACATTGAACCGGGCAAAATGCCCAGCACGTCGCGCATTTCACACATTTCGACCGCAAGACAACCGGCCGCTCCGAACGCCAATCCCCGGTATTCATCACAATTAAGTCCGTCGCAATCGGACAAAGATCATCTGGGACTTTCGAAGAATCAAACATGGGGTAATGGCCTTTTTTCTTCGTCTTTGTTTCCTTATTCTTTTCCATAGTCATTCCTTTTTGCCTAAAGCTCATAAATTACTGTTTCATCATAACCTTTCTTAACCGCCAGAATGTTCTTTTCCAAGGCAGCATCCCGAAACGCTGTCTCTTCCATCGCATAGTTTATGCTCTTCAAAGATACCATTCCGACTACTTTTGCAAGTGCCCCCAGCATGATGGTATTGGTAATGGGCGGTCGTCGCCCGATAACCTCCAGGGCAATGCTCACTGCGTCGCATAATGCCACCCTTTTAACATTGGGGGTCCGCTTGATTGCCTCCAAAGGTTTCCTTGAACAAAGCACCATAACACCATTTTCTTTAAGGCCATCATAAATGGGAACAGAATTGGGTACGGTGGGGTCAATACACACCACACAGTCTGGGTGCCAGACATTGGTATGCTGCCGGATAACTTTGTCATCATATTTTAGGTAGGCTTGTACCGGTGCGCCCCGTCGCTCAAAACCAAACGCCGGGATCGTAATGGCCCACTTCCCTTCTTTCACCAGAGCCTTTGCAAGAATCTCCGCTCCCATCACCGCACCTTGCCCGCCTCGGCCATGAAATCTTATCTCGTACATTTCTTTATCGACTCCTTTACCATAAGTGAAAATAATTTTTTACTTCTGGAGTTTTCTCCGCAAATATTTACTTGAACCAGGTTCCAGCAGAACCTTACCGTCTTCTACTGCCAGCTTTCCACCCTTAATGACTTTTACAGGCCACCCTTTTAAGGTGCGGCCTTGAAAAAGGGAAAAGTCAGAGAAGGAGTAATGTTCTTTTGGATTTACCTTTTTCTCTTTGTTTAAATCCAATACTACTAAATCAGCATCTGAACCCACCGCGATCGTGCCTTTTTGCGGGTAGAGGCCGTAAGCCTCAGCTGGTCCCTTGGTCGCTTTTTCGATAATGCTCATCCAGGAGATGCCGCGCTTATGATACCCTTCCGTAAGCAAGGCCGGAATGTGTTCTCCTACCACGGGGTAACCGGGCATTACTTCAAAAAGATTATCGGATTGTTTCATGCCGCTTCCCAAGGAAACATTATCCGTACCGAAACTGGTAACGACTCCTTTTTTCACGGCTTCCCACATCGCCTCTACCGAGGCCTGTTCCCGGATCGCCGGAAGCATCTTAGCCAGCTTTCCCATGGAATCTTCATTATTCATGCAACAGTAGGCTGAGGTGGTTTCTACATAAATATTTTCTCTGCCTTCTTTAAACATCTCGAATAATAACTTTGCCGCTTCTTTGGTGGACATGTGAACCATATATGCTCTCGCCCCGGTTTCCCGTGCCATGGCAACAAATCTTTTCGCCGCATCGGCTTCAGCTTCATTCGGATGAGCGTTAGCCCAATCCTTTAAAGAACCTTTAAGGCAGTTCTTTTCCACGTACCCATATCCCTTGTCCACCATCGCCTGGTCTTCACAGTGGACACAACCAATCGCTGGATATCCCATCTTTGCTACCTTCTGAAAACCCTTTTTAATAAAATCATCGGGAACATTGGGAAAGACCCCCTTTACGCCCGCCATGTAAAATTTAAAGGAAGTAACCCCAAATTGTTCATAATACTTTTCCATCTCTTCCATCTGCTGAGGAGTGAAGATAGAAAGGTGAAACATTAAATCGGTTGAGCTTTTTGCTTCCGCAGTTTTGATTAAATTAGGCAAGATATTGAGATAGGACTCTGCACCACCCATAAAAGCTCCCAGGGTAGTAATTCCCCCCGAAAGCGCATACTTAGTCTCCGTATCACATTCACCGTCATAGGTGGAAAAAATTCCCAGATGGACATGGGGATCAATCCAACCGGGAGTAACATACTTACCTTGGGCATCGACGGTTTTCACTGCTTCAGGAAGATCTTGATCAGCAGCGATCATTGCTATCTTACCGCCNTTTGTCCCGACTCCCGCTTTTACTAACCCTACTCCAGGGATAAATAAAGTTCCATTGATTACCTTAAGATCCAACATTGGGACCTCCTTTCATAAAAGGGTCATATCTCTATATAGTATGCCCTTTGCTTTATCACCTTATCAATGGGCTTACCTTCAATCCAATAAATTTGGAAGTCAGGAATCAGCCAGCATTAATATGTTTTACTGACTTCTGCCTTCTCACTTTTCCCGGAATTACGCCCTCATCCGGCTAAAAAGAGCCGTATCAATATTCGGATGCGGCATTAAGGGCGAATAGACTCCCGAACGAAGCAACAGAAAAAGGATACAGAAATCACCAATCAGTTCACAGGTCGCCACTGATACCAAAAACGAAAGGTTATGGGTCTTCACAATCACCGGGAGAAGGAAGATCACCACTAACCCGACTAAAACCACTCCAAACCAGAATACTGCCGGATATTTTTCTTTAACAATCAGGTAAGCCGATTCCTTGGCCGTAGCTACAGAATAGGTCATCGTCATAATATAAACAATGATCATCACTAAGTTAACAATGATCAGCCATCGTTCCACGGTTCCCAGCATATGTAATTCGCTCGGGGTAAGCATAGTGGCAAGCTGGGGCGTCCCGGCAATCAAAAGTGATAAGGTTACCCCACCCATGACGGCATAGGAAAGTCGAAGGATGGGCAACAGAGAATTATTCCACAACGGCAGTGAAGGAGAATAGGTCATCACAATCCCATCGTAGATCATCACCCAGAATGCGCTAATACCAGCAAGCCACATAATGATAATACTTAAGGGGGTGATACTTTCCTGCCATTGAAGAACGATATGGAAAAACCCAAAAACCATCAGGGATCCGGTCGCATAAAAACCTCGGCTTATCCAGGAGGTCTGCGGCCGGAATACCATCCGCCAAAAGCGCCAGGGCTTTCCAAGGTAGATAAAGTGGGCTGTGTTTTTCCCTGCGGTCACAATCAGCCACCCAACGATAGCACTCCAAAGGGCTACTTTTCCGGTGAGAAAGAGCGATACCAAAAACAGACCGGCACCCACCTCGCCGAGAAAAAAAGCGATGGTGATTAACCACGCCCATTCTTTTTGAGGATTATAGCCGACCTCAAAGGTATCCTCTTCAAGAAATTTAAAGTTCCTGTGTAGCATAGCNTATCTCCTCTTAAAATTTTTATTGACCGAAAAATTANCAACCGTTAGGAAATATAGTAGACTTTTGGTTCAGTTCCCTTTTCAGGCATGGGCTGAACCGCGTTTCTTGATCTTATTAATTTCCTAATTTCTGAATTGGGATCACTTAAGTCGCCAAATTTTCGAGCACTGGTGGGACAGCCAACCACGCAGGCAGGGTCCAATCCTGCGGTAACCCGCTCAATGCACCCAACACATTTGGTCACGGTTCCTTCCTGAAACTGCTCATAACACTGTTTCTCAAATGGGGTCAAACCCTTTTCCGGATAATAACCCTTAAGCACTCCTCGTTTCAAATAGTGTCGGTTCTGGTACGGGCAGGCCACATAACAAGCCCGGCAACCAACACACTTATCGTAATCTACCAAGACCACCCCATGCTCAATATCCGTGTAGCTTGCCCCGGTCGGGCAGGCTTTTTCACAAGGCGCTTCCTCACAATGGTTACAAATCTGAGGAGTATAGACCCGAGTGACATTAGGGTATGTCCCCACTTCTTCAATCAGGGTCTTGGTCCAATAAACTCCCCGGGGTGTTCCATACTCCTGCTTGCATGCCAAAGAGCACGCCTGGCATCCAATACAAAGCTTTAAATCTATGACCATTCCCCAAATCATTTTTTACCTCCAGCTANAGTGTATAAATTTATATCAACCGCCTGCCCGAAATGCGATCGCGGGCATGGCGATTATTTTGTCACCTGACCGAAGGGGGATACCTAAACTATGAATCTGCTTAACCGGCCGACAGTTGAGCCAAACCAGATAATCGGAGCTGATGCCTCCATCGTTCTGCACAAAAATCTCATAAAGTGTCCGGCCATCGATGGTAGATATCTCTTTGAGAAGCTGATCAAGCGTATCCCCCGTAAACTCTACTGCTTTTTGACTCCAACCCAGCAGCTCCCGCACTTTCAAAAGAGCTGTAACGTTTAAAGTCATGCTTTTCTCCTTAATATTTTTTGGGAAGCGGTGGTTTTGAAATCTTGGTTATCTTCACCCGCGCCACCGTCTCCATCGCACCAGTAACATGATCAGTATAGTCGAAATCGTTGCCCAAAAGCGTGTTGAACTGTCCGCCACCCAACCGGGTAACCGGGTTGTGCGAAACCGTGCGGTTGGTAGCGTTGGAGACACCAATCACCTCAGGATGAATGCCCTCGGTATAAACCAACCACCCGGACAAATGGCCAAACTGGGAACGGACTTCAATGTAATCTCCTTCTTGAAGTCCTTTTGCCTTGGCGGTTTTGGGATTCATAATCAGCCCAACATGGTGGGGGTCTCGGTCAACAATCTCTCGAATCGTCGGGATGGAGAGGTTTTCAGTAAAATTCATAAAGTGTTCTTTAAAGGTAATTGCGTACATATCAAACTCAGGCGGTTCACTATGAACCGGAGAGAGGCTCCCATTGGGAAAAGCCACATACTCACTGGTATCCCATTTAAAAGGCATCTTAACTTTGGCCAAGTTTTCATCTAAATGCTTCTTCTGTTGAATGAGATACTCGCAAAAAAATGGACGGCGCATATCCCGGCCCCGCTTATTGCTCATGAAATATTTACGATTCGGTGGCCTCCAGATAACATTGTGTCCGTTTGCCGCAAACCAGTCAAGCCCGCGCTCCGGCGGCCAGACAGTCTTGGTCCAGTAACGGGCACAATGATCCAAAAATTCTTTATGGGTATACCGCTTGTTGACATCAAGCATTAATCCCGGGTCATTCACTAACCCAGTAATAAAGCTATAGATCTCATTCATTTCCTTGAGCTTACCGATGCGCTCCGCCACCTCGCCCAAGATCTCATAACCATCCCGGCATTCACCTAATGGCTCAACCACTGGTTGACGGCAGTTCAATCCTTCAGTTGCCGGTGGCTCACACATAAGCAGTGCCCAAGACTCTAAATAGGTCTGGTCAGGAAGAATGACATCCGCAAAGTTGGTTGTTTCGTTATGGAAAAGGTCAATCGCCCAGATAAAGTCAAATCCTCTTAAGATATCGTACCACTTATCAACATTCCCTACCATTGACCAGGTGGTGTTGGAGTGATAGAGCAGACAGATGCTGGGTTTGAATTTAATATCATATTTTTCCGGCTCGAGCAGGGTTAGCATATTAAACTGGCCTGTGTCAACGCCGAGAGGCATAATATCCATGAGCGTCGTGGTATTGGGAGGCCAGTTAAAGGGGATTTCCGGATGGAGCTGATGGGGCTTGGGGTCGAGAATGCCGTCCGGACCGGGTTCATCCGTCCATGCCATGTGGGGAGATCCGAGAACGACACCAAGCAAACCACCAGGAGCATTATAGGCTCCCACTAACATGTTAATCAGGATATAGGACTGATTATCCATGGTACCATATTTGTGGCCTTGGGCACCCCGGTACCAGTTAAAAGAGACCGGCCGGTAGGGGTATACTTCTCCGTCAATGGTGATGGTGCTTCCGATCTGGGCAGCTTCTCCGAACTCCTTCGCAATCCGCCGGACCGTGGCCGCCGGCACACTCGTAATCTTCTCGGTCCATTCGGGTGTATATTCTTTATAAGCATCTTTTATATATTGAAAGGCCGGGCGCACTCTCTTGCCCTCGACCTCATAGGAGCCTTCCAGGGCGATATCTTTAATCGTCGGGTCATCAAAGGCTTTCGCGCGTTTATCCACCGGATCCCACACCAGAGGTTTATAACGCTCTTCTCTGGTCTGCTGGAACCAGCGCATGGAACCGGCTGGCCGGCCTTCAGGCGGCAGAGCTTTTTCCGTTGANGACCGCATAAACCAGCCATCATCTCCAATAAGATACCCACCATCGGCAAACCATTTCAGATATTCCGCATCGTAAATCTTGTGTTCATACATCAGCGCGTGGCACAAACCCAAAACAAAATGCCGATCACATGCTGGCCGGATCGGAACCCATTCTTCCGCTTTGGCGGCTGAAGTTGAAAGACGGGGTTCGACGCACACAACCTTCATTCCTCTGGCCCGGGCATCCGCCATCATCCTTTGCCCGGCGGCAACATGGAGGTGGGAAGAAAAACCATCACCACCGCCGCACTGGATCCAGTAATTACATCGTTCGTAATCACCGACCCCGGCAAAGGCGGAATTGTAAATTCCCGCGGTCACGTGGTATCCCCCTCCGCAGTAGGTACCGACTACGTGGAACTGGTTGCCGTTGCCGAAAATTGCTGGCCACGCCCAGTTATAAATTTTCTGGAAATCAGTGATGGCGTAAACAAATTCCCGAGGGTCTTTTTCAATCATTTTTTTCATTTTTGAAGCCACTAAATCCAAAGCTTCATCCCAGGAAATTTCTACCCATCCCGGATCTTCCCCCGGTCCTTTTTTGGGGTTGGTCCGCTTTACCGGTCTTTTGAGTCGGTAGGGGTCATAATTTCGATCGACGCCGGTAACAGCCTTAACACAATTTTTTCCCTTATTGCTGGGGCACGTTGGGTCCCCCTCAATCTTGTCCACCACCCCGTTGTTTGATACATGTGCCTTCATAGCGCACGTATGGAGACACATTTTACAAGTGGTTGAGAGCCACTTGCCTGGCCTCATCGAATTGGCCCTCGCTTGCTTTTCCACCCTCAATTTTTCTCTCAAGGTTCGGCCCTCCTTTTAGGTTTGAGGTTTTAAGCTTTACTAAATTCGCCTCCCGAAGAAGAGAGGACAAATGCTTTATCAAAAATTTTAGCAGGATAGGGCTTATTTGATTTTAAACACAAGCACTTAGCTGAGGAACAGGATAAAAAAATTATGATAGAATATTTGTTATTAAAATAAAAGAAAAATCTTTTTCTAAAATTGAAAAATATTTTTTCAAAATTGCCCCACCCAGGGTA
>JGI20214J51088_10003556_pt1 | contig 10267 bp, 3 predicted proteins | sample WetSurMetagenome_FD_51088 | JGI IMG/M metagenome (IMG submission 51088) | reverse complement strand
GGCGAGGGCGTCCTTGGCCATCGTGGGGGCGAGGGCCATCAGCTTGTCGGGGTCGATGCCGAGCCCTGTGAGGCCGGGGATCTGGAGGTCCTGGCAGAGGGCGCGGACCTCGGTCACGGCGCGCTCCGCGGCCTGCTTCTCGGTGAGGCCGGCCGTGTCCACGCCCAGGGCGCGCGCGATGTCGGCGAAGCGTCCCCGCGCCTCCGACATCGTCCAGGCCATGACGTGCGGCAGGAGCACGGCATTCGAGATACCGTGGGCCGCGTGGAAGTAGGCGCCGATCGGCCGCGCCATTCCGTGGACCAGGGCGACCGAGGCGTTGGAGAAGGCCATGCCGGCCTCCAGCGAGGCGACGTGCATCGGTGTTCTGGCGGCGAGGTCTTTTCCGTTCTTGAACGCCGCGCGGATCGATTGCCCGATCTTCTTGATCGCCGAGAGAGCCAAGACGTCCGAGAGGGCGGTGGCCCGCACCGAGATGTATGCCTCGATGGCGTGGGTCAAGGCATCCAGGCCAGTGGAGGCCGTCACGAGCGGCGGACAGGTGACGGTGAGGAGCGGATCGTCGATCGCCACCTCGGGGATCAGATGGGGATCGGCGATGAGCATTTTGACGCTGGTGGCCGGGTCGGTGATGATCGCGAACCGCGTCACCTCGCTTCCCGTCCCCGCGGTCGTGTTGACGACCACCAGGGGAAGCTTGGGCTTCTTGACCTTGCCCGCGCCCAGGTAATCCGAGATGACGCCGTCGTTGGTGGCCATGACGGCGACGGCCTTGGCGGTATCGATCACGCTCCCGCCCCCGATGGCCACCAGGGTGTCCGCGCGGGCTTTCCGGAGGATGGTCAGGCCCTGCTCCACTTCGGTGGTCGTCGGCTCGCCCGGGATGTCGCCGAACACCCCTCGCAACAACCCGGCCTCGGACAGTTGCTCGATCACCTTCCCCGCCGTCGGTGTCGCCCGGACGTTGGCGTCGGTGACGACCAGGACATTGCCGGCGCCAACCCGGGCCGCCTCGGCGGCCACGCGCTCATGGCTCCCCACGCCGACGTGGATCGTCCCCGGAACCCGGAACTCGAACGGTTTCTCTCCGCTGTTTGGCATTCGGGATCCCCCTTTCGCGTCTCGGGTCAAGGACGGCGTTGGTCTCGCGATCGCCCACCCCGCTCGGCCAAACGCAGACGCCGAAACGGCTCGTGGCGCCAGTCTCCGCGACCCAGCCCCGTCCGTTTCCCGGTGAGGGCGGCCGGACGTGAGCCTATCACCGATGAAGAGGGTGTCAAGCGCGTTCGCGACGGGTCTGCCTCCCGATCGGGCCCGGCAGCCGACTGATGCGCGATGACCACCAGAAGGAAGTGGTGCCCGAGGAGGCTCGACGGGCGGCCCCCTCGAAGCTCTTCGGATCGAGCCTGATCGAGGGGCCGGACGTGCCCGCCGGTCTCACCCGCTTTACGCCAGCTCTGTCTGCAGGAAGGCCATGGTTTCGGGCATGGTGAATAGATTGTTGTGATGGACGCCGCGTTTCCGGACCACCTGGCCCACCCCCCGACCCTCGGGGTTGAAGAGCAGGACGCGCTGTACCACCCGGCTGGCGGTTTCCAGATGGTAATCCGGCTTGGCGTCCACGGACCAGACGCTGCCCGTGTCCACGATCAGGTCATTGGGATGCCCGTAGAAAGCATCCGCGCCCACGTCGCCCACCTGCGCCAGCAGATGCTTGGGGTCGAAGCCGCCCGGCGCGGGCTCGAAGCTGGCGGCGACGGCGCTGTACCTCACCCCCTGGGGGAGCTTCGTCGGACGCTGGATGCGGCCAAGGAAATCCCCCGGTCCCGTTGCGCCCGGGTTCTGCGCCTGGAGGCCGGGGATGCGACCCTCGGCCTTGGTGATGAGGAGGCGCGCCAAGAGGCCGCTCAGTTTGGCGAACGGGGCGCTGATGGGGGCAAGATTGATGAGGATGTCCGCCGCCGCGCCCCAGCTCTTCGGGTTGGCCAGATTGGTGCCCGCATTGGGCGTGCCGACGAAGATCACGCGGCGGACCGCCTCGCCGCGGTTCAGCAGCTCCACGAAGGCGCGAGCCACCAGACCGCCCCGGCTGTGCGTGATGATATCCAGGCGATGCCCGGCGCGCAGGGCGGGATCGAGGAGGTTCCACAAGAGCGTGGCGTTGTCCTCGGGTGTGAGCGACAACGTCCAGTGGTCGAAACCGAGGACGGCGCGGTAGGTGCGACTGGCCCAGGCCAGGAAGTCCGGCGAGAAGTCGGCCACCGGCACGCTGGTCTGGCTGAACGTGCCGTGGATAAAGAGCAGGACTCGATCCGTCTGGCCCGCCTGCCCAGCGCCCTGGAGCCACGACCACGGCGGGGGTCCGAGCGGCGCGCGCTTGCCGTCGGGGCCGATCCGGAGAAGGCGCTGCTCGGCCACCGTGTCCTGGTCGTACTGCCGGGCCAGGGCGGCGATCAAGCTCTGCTTCTTCCCGGTGACGGCCCCCAGGGCCCAGGTGCCCACAACGCGAAGAGTGTCCAGGAGGCCGCGCTCTCCTGCGGCCGCCCCCTCGGAGAGCGTGGCCCCGATCCCGAGCGGGCGCACCTCGGTGCCCGAAACGGCCTGCCAGAAGCGCACACCGTTCTTGTCGACCAGTTGCAAGGCGACCTCGCCCGCCGAGAGACCGGGCGCACCGCGCGTCCCGCCCCTTGGTAGGCTCCGCATCCCGGGGCCCGTCACCAGCGCCCGCACCTGCTCGTCCGAGGTCCGAGAGACGGGCGGGGCCTGCGGCGCCTTGCTCGGCTGGGCGGACCCCGACCACAGGCTCCGCAGCAGCTGCTGGGTCGGATCCCCGTAGAGGACGAAACTGGCCCAGGTGAGCTGCCGCGCCTCGCCGCCGCTCTTGCCTCCACGAGCACGGACCTTCGCCCGACGCAGCGCCTCGCCGACGCTGGCACGGTTCAAGACCAGTTCCCGGTAAAAGTCGGCGGCGAGGTCGGCCGCCAAGACATCCTGCACCGGCCAGAGCGGAGCGATGTAGGCGGCCACGCCCTGATTGATGCAGGCGGTGGCCAGGCCAAAGACATCCCCCTGGTAGTGGCTGGCCGGCGTCCCGGCGTCCATCCCGGCCTCGCAGGCGTTGGCGAAGATGAGCCAGGGCGGTTCCTCTTGTCCGGCCAGGGTATTCCGGATCTCCCGCGCCCAGAGCTCTCCATCGGACAGGAGCCAGGCGCTCGTCTCGGGATCGCCGTTCCGGAACACGCCGTGCCCGGCAAAGTGGATGATGTGGTAGCCGTCCCGCAGCCGTTCTCGCATCTCCGTTACGCTGACGGTTTCCCCCACCAGCGCGTCCACCTCAAGGGGCGGGAGGCCGGCCAGTTCGTCCCGCAGCTGTGCAAACTCGCGGACCACCCGTTCCGCCTCGCGCCGCGCCTCGGGCAGTTGCGGTGGGATCGGCCGTTTCTGGCGGCGGAGGTCATCCAGGAAAGCGGGCAAAAACACGGGGTCGCCGATGACCAGGACGCGAATCGCCCGCCCGCTTCGTCGCCGCGCCTGCCGCAGGGTCGGTGCGTTCATGAAGACCTGGCGGCCCAGGGCGTAGCGGAGCCCGAGCAACTCCTCCCCGTCATGTAAGAGCTCCCACGGATGGCGCATCAGTTCCGCCGCGATCTGGAGGCGAAGGTGCGGCGCGCTGCGATCTCCCGCCGCCTCGTCAGACTCCCCGGTCTCACACACGGGTACCGGGGCCGTAGCGGTATGGAGCCGCGCCCCCACATCGGACAAGAGGTCTTCCCAGAGGGTTCGCCCCAAGGAGACGATCTGCGGCAGGGCCTCGGCGTCGGCGGTGGGGTCGTTCAGGACGCGCTCCAGCCGGGAGAGGACGGTGTCAAAGGTGCGCTGGTTCACGCGGCAGGTGCTCTCGGCCACGGTCGCGCCGGCGTCCGTTCCTTCCAGGCGCAGCCGGTACAGGCGCTGGGCTTCCACCCGCGCAGGTGCGGCCTCGGCCTGCGCCAGATCGTCGCGTCGCTCCAGGGAGAGGGTGAAGCAGGGCGGGGATTCCAGCGCACGAAATTGCGTCTTCAGACTCTCCATGACGGAATCCGGCCCCAGCATCAGGCCGATCAGCTCCTGTCGGGTGGCGCCGCTGGTGTCCGCCATGAGGGCGCTCACCAGCCGCCACAGGGCCCGCGGGTGATCCTCGATCAGGTTCATCCCACCAAAGAGCGCGGCCCAGTGGACCTTGCGCGCAAAGCGCAGGTCGAGGTAGTTGGAGCCGGCCAGGCTCTTGGCGAAATGGATCGAGACTCCGTGCAGGGGCTGATCCGCCAGCGATTCGTTGGCCAGGACGAGCGGCGGGCCGCCCCCCTCGCCCCGGATCACCGCGAGCGTGCGGCCAATGAGGTCCGCCAGGGCAGCCGCCCGCGCCTTCTCGCCGAAGGCGTTGGAGGCCCGGGCTTGCCGGCGGCGGAGCATCCGCTCGGCCAGCGTGAGGATCTCGATCAGGTCCACGCTGTGGGGCTGCTCGATCCCCCGGGATTGCCTGCGCGTGTCCTGCAGCGCGGCGAGCACCGTCTTGTCGCCCAGACACTGCATCATCCCCAGCGTGAGGGTATCCAGCGAGCGGGCCACCTGGTCCAGGGCCCGCAGGTTGATGGCCGAGAGGGCAATCCGTGGCGGAGTCTTCTGTTGCCGGAAGGCGGCGATCGTGTCGGAGACCAGGACCCGCGCCAGGCTGTCCGCATCGGCGGGACGCTGCCGCCGCCAGGCAGTCAAGAGGCGCTCGTACGGCCACCCCTCGCCGGGAAGGAAGGTCTGCGACGCCACCAGGACGTCGGCCAGGCCTTCGAGCTGGTAGGCCACCTCCAGGAAGGCGTGGGAGCAGGAATCCAGGCCGACGACGTCCACGCGCTTCCGCCGGGCGCGTCGAAGGGACTCCTGAAAGAGATGGCGCAGCTCGGCTGCGTTCAGAGCGTCCCTGGAGGTCTCATCGGGGAAGAGGGTGAAGAGCTCCTGCTGGGCTGGATCGGCGCCCCCGCCCTCCGCGGGCATGGTGGGAAGGCCGGGACCGGACAGAATTACGGCCAGGCGGGTGGACGGGCACTCGCGCATCCCCCAGGTGAGGAAGTCGATCGCGGCGTTCGGGTCGCCGGTGTTGACGTTGCCCAGCGTGCGGTCGGGCGCCGGCGCCCGCCGCTGCCGCCGTTCGGGGAGTAGATAGCGGGCGGCCCCAGTGGGTCGATCGATCTGGAGTGCGATATGCATGTCCGGCGAGGCGCCCGCCGCACAGATTTCCCGGAAATCCTCCTCGACGCACGACGCCAGGTAATTGTCCCCACAAAGATAGAACAGGCAGGTCCACGGTTTCTTGATGCGCGGCATAACGGCCCTCCCACGGAGACGTGGCCGGAGCCACTCGGATGCGACGCCCAGGGGCGTCGTCCTGCAGGGGGCCCCCGGACGGCATGCCGTCCGGGGGCGGGATCGCGTCACACCAGGGGCGAGAGGAAGGGGCGTTCAAGGTTCGGAGCGCGGCCTTCCAGCTGCGGGACCTGCGAGAACCCGCCCTGCTTGAGGCGCTTCACGGTGCCGGCGTGGACCTCGCGATACGTCAGCTTACCCCGGGCAGCCTTGATGGTGGCGACCAAGTTGTACGTGAGGGCGCCGTTGAAGGAGCCGCCGATCTCGGCATCGGCCGAGGTCTGCGTGTCGCGGCAGCCCGTGACGAGCACCTCCGGGATGTTCACGGCCACAATATCCTTCTTCCGGCGCACGGGCGCAGACCGGCGCAGGCTCCCCTTCACCTTGCCCTTGAGCCGCCGACCGGATTCGGTCGCCATCAAGTCCCAGGGGTTGGGGAGGTAGCGGGGGATGACCGGCGCGTCGGGGGGCAGAATTGCTCGGGTGTTGGTGCCCGAATGGCAACAGTCCATGATGACCGTGAAGTTCACGCCGGCCGGCAGTCGGTCGAACGCCGTGCGCAGCCAATCGTCGAGAAGCGGGTCCTTCCAGTCGAGGTCGGTGGGGCAGAGGATTTCGTCGCGCCGGTCAGCCTCATCCCCGTTCTTGTCGGGGACGTTGGCGCCGTGGCCGGAGTAGTGAAAGAGCAAGACATCCCCCTTCTTGGCGCCCTTCACCAGTGCCGCGATGGCGTCCCGCATGGCCTTGGTGGTGGCGGCGTAATCCGTGAGGGTCCTGATATCCTTGCCGGCGAAGCCGTAGTACGCGGTGAGGACGGCCCGCAGGTTCTTCACATCGTTGACGCACCCCCGCAGATCGGCGCCGGGGATCTTGTACCGATTGATGCCGACGAGCAACGCCTTCTTTGCCATGTTGTTCCCCCTCCTTGGTGATGACCGGACGGCGCCGGTCGGGCTCAGGGCGCCCGGAACGGCTCGGGCACCCGATGGAACGCAGAAAGGGCTCCCGCGCCCATCCTGCGGGCGGACTCAGCCCGCGCGGACCTCCGCCATGGCGTCATAGATCTTTCGGGAATCCCCCAGCGGCGCCCACTTCAGGATCTCCATGCCGTCCGACACGTAGTCGGGATGCCGCATGCCCAGGAGGGCCGTGCTCACGCCCGGGGTGCCGGCCAGGACCCAGAGGGATTTTCGGGACAAGGACTCGCCCCGCCGCGCGAGCGGGAGGAGCGGGTTCAGCCCGGCGGTCACTCGATTGCTCATCGCCTGGCTCTGTCGAGCCGCCCGGGCGCGGAAGGCCTGGAGCAGGAGGTCGAGGAGCGGGAGGTACCGTTCCAGCCAGGACCGCCAGGCCTCCCGGATCGGCCCGCTCAAGGACTGATCCAGCATCTGGACAAGCTGACCGACCGCCGGCGAGATCATATGCTCTTCGACCTGCTGCCAGTGGTCCAACCCCTGGAGTTGCCCGGCCATGGCGCGGAGCTGATCCGCCCAGCGGAACCACTCGTTGGGCGAGGCCCCGCCCTCGGGCACCCGCAGGCGCGAACCGATGGTCGCGCGGAACTCTTCCTCCAAAGCGGCCACCTGCGCCAGCGCCTCGTCGGGCGAGGCGGCGCCCATTTCCCCGACGTCCGGGACGTCGGCCAGGCGGATCAGCGTCTGGCCGGCGTAGGCGTTGAGCGGTCGATTCGTGAGCAGGGCTATCCCCGCCTTGGCCGCCAGCTCCACCAGCGTCTGCTTCGTCTCCGGGCCGGTGTTCGGCTGGCGAACGGGGCCGGATTCGAAGAGGTTCAAGGGCGCCTGGACGACCCGGAAGTGGTGGCCCGGCCCACCCGCCGCCACGGCCGCCTCCAGCATCCGAGAGAGCGAGGTGGCTTCCGGATCATCCGGTCGGCTCCCCGCCGTGTTGGAGGAGACGCCGTACCAGGCGATCCGGCCCGCCGCCACCCGGGTCTCGAAGAAGGCAAAGGCATCCCGGAGGCGGCGGTAGAACTCGTCGCGCAACGCCTCGGTCCGCCCCGTCCGCCGGTGTTTCGCGTCCGAGAAGAAATACTCCGGNTTGTGGAGCAGACAAACATCCAGGCTGTCGAGTTGCAAGCGCTCCAACGAGCGAGCGAGTTGATCCTTCAGGAACTCCGGATGGATGCAGTGCCAACAGCCGTCCATGTACTTGACCATCTCCAGAAACGCGGTGCCCGCCGCCTCGCGCTCCTGGGCCAGGGCGAGGTTCCGACCCTGGACATAGCCGATCTTGGAGACGACCACCACCTCCTCCCGAGCGACGCGGCCGTCGCGGGAGAGCTCGGCGAGGACCGAGCCCACCAGCCGCTCGCTCTCCCCGTCCATATAGTTCGTCGAGGTGTCGATGAGGTTGCAGCCGTCGAGGAGGGCCTGGATCAAGGCGGCGCGATGGTCGGGCGTCTCGTCGTCCACGCGGTAGCAGCCGAAACCAAGGCGGCTGACGGTGAGGCCGGTGCTCCCGAGGGGGCCGAAGCCGTGCGCCAGACCCGCGGCGACGAACCGAGCCGCGCGCGCCGCGGTGCGTTCGGGCGTGGCCCGCCCGGCCAGCCGAGCCGCGATGCCGACCCGCGCCTCGTCCGCCGCCGCGCCCGTCCGAGCCTCGAGCGCGCGGTCCAGGTCCGCCGGATCCGTCACCGGCGCCTGGCAGGCGAAGTTCCGGCACACGTAGAGCGCCGCCTTCCCATCGACGAGGCTCTTGCCACGAAGCAGCGGCAAAACGGGCGTCGGCGTGGCCGCGGGGTCGTGGTGCGCGATGATCCGGTTGGGAAGAAACCGTCGGCCGAGGGCGCCGCGGAGCGCCTCGAATCCCAACGCGCCGGGCGTCCCGACGAGGGCGACCTCGACCGGACCCTCCAGGAGAAAGTCCACGACCGCGAGGCTCCGGCAGAAGGCCCGCGGGTGCTGGCCGATGGGCCGGCCGTAGGCCTGGATGGCGCCGACGGCGGCTTCCCGGAAGTCGGCCCGGTCCAGGTGGCAGGACAGCCGGGCGAGCACCGAGGCGGCCACGGCGTTGGCGCTGGGGACGGCGCCGTCGGCGCCGTCCTTGTGCCGGACGATGAGCGCCTCGTGGTCCTGCGCCGTGTCGTAGAAGCCACCCGCGCGATCCCCGAAGTCCGCCAGGATTCGTTCGGCGAGGCCCGTGGCCTCCCGGAGGTAGCGAATGTCGCCGCCGGCCTCGTACAGGTCCACCAGACCTTCGGCCAGGAAAGCATAGTCTTCGAGATACGCCTCCAGATGGGCCTTCCCCGCGCGATAGGTCCGGAGCAGCCGGCCGTCGGGCCGCCGCAGCGCGGCCAACAGAAAGTCCGCTGCCCGCGCAGCCGCCGTCAGATAGCGCGACTCGCCCAGGACCCGCGCGCCCTCCGCCATTGCCCCCAGCATGATTCCGTTCCAGGCGGTGAGAACCTTGTCGTCCAGCCCGGGCGGAATCCGCTGTCGGCGGGCCTCGTACAGTCGGGCCCGCCCATCCTCCAGGCTCTTCCGGAAGGCCTCCACGGCGACCCCGAGGCGCGCGGCGGCCCGCTCGACGGAGCGCGGCGTATGCGGAATACTCTTGCCCTCCCAGTTCCCCTCGTCGGAGATGTCGAAAAAGGCGCAGAGCCGCCCGCCCTCTTCGGGGCCCAGGATCGCCTCCACCTCAGCCGGCGTCCAGACGAAGAACTTGCCCTCTTCACCCTCCGAATCGGCGTCGGTCGCCGAATAGAATCCGCCTTCGGGGCCGACCATCTCCCGCAGGATGTACTCCAGGACCTCGCGCGCGATCCGGGCGTAAAAGGCGTCCCCCGTAACCTGGTAACCCTCCAGGTAGGTCTTCGCGAGAAAGGCGTTGTCGTAGAGCATCTTTTCGAAGTGGGGAACCAGCCAGCGCTCATCCGTGGAGTAGCGGGCAAAGCCGCCGCCGATCTGGTCATACATCCCCCCCTGTGCCATACCATCCAGGGTCTTGGTCGCCATGGCCAGGGCTGCCGCATCGCCGGTCCGGCGGTGGTGTCGGAGGAGAAGCGAGATTTGTGCGGCCGGGGGGAACTTGGGCGCGGGTCCGAATCCCCCATACGTCGGGTCGAACCCGGCGGCCAATTCCTGCACGGCGGCGCGCATCTCCGCCTCGCCGACGTTCCCGCCCGGGACGGACTCGGCCCGCCCGCGGAGGTGTGCAGTGAGCGTCTCCGCCTGCTCGACGAGATCGGGCCGGCGTCGATCCCACAGATCGGCGATCTGGGTGAGCAGGGTCGAGAACCCGGGCCGCCCGAGTCCGTCCCGCGGGGGGAAGTACGTCCCCGCGAAGAACGGCTGCTGATCCGGGGTAAGGAAGACCGTCATGGGCCACCCGCCCTGTCCGTGGTTGAGCGCCAGCGTGGCGGCCATGTAGATGTCGTCCAGGTCGGGCCGCTCTTCGCGGTCCACCTTGATGTTCACGAAGTGCCGGTTCATGAGGGACGCGACGGCTTCGTCCTCGAACGATTCGCGCTCCATCACGTGGCACCAGTGGCACGCCGAGTAGCCGATGCTGAGCAGAATCGGCCTGTTCTCGGCCTTGGCCCGCGCCAGCGCCTCCGCACCCCAGGGATACCAGTCCACCGGGTTGTGCGCGTGTTGGAGAAGATACGGACTGGTCTCGTGGATCAGCCGGTTGGTATGACGGGGTGGGTCCGTGGACGTGGTCATCAAGGGTCTCCGTGGGTTGGCAACTGGGCAATTGGGCGACTGGGTGATTGGGCAACCTGGGGACTGGGCGATTGGGACCGAGGTGCCCAATTGCCGCCTGACCCCGCGGCCGCTGCCGCGGTCAGTTGAATCGCGCGCGAACCTCGTGGAGCATCTTGCGCGTGCCCGGATCCGCGGGCGCGAGG
>JGI20214J51088_10003555_pt1 | contig 10269 bp, 5 predicted proteins | sample WetSurMetagenome_FD_51088 | JGI IMG/M metagenome (IMG submission 51088) | reverse complement strand
TTGCGACTGGACGGATCAGCATCCCCATGCCCGGGCGGAGCGAATCCTTGAATGCGGCGGTGGCTGGCAGCATCCTGATCTTTGAAGTGTTGAGGCAGAGAAGGCAATGAAAATCCGATCCATCACCTGTTTCTATGATCCCGGCGCAACTGATGCTGGGGAGACACTCGATCTGCTAGGCCGTTTTGCACAAGCAGCAGAAAAGAGATTTGGAGAAGCAGGGATCGAGACCCAGTCCCGCAGGCTTGCCACAACCCCATTCGCAGAGATGTGCCCGTCTGGTTGCCGGGAAAGCGGAGTGCAACTGGCGCAAAAACTGGAGGTGAAGGCGCAGGAACGGGGATTTAAATATCTCTCCATGGGTCCGGCTTTGCCTGAAAACCCGGAAAGCTTCTCCATGGTTCCTGAATTGCTGGCAGAAACGAAGAACGTGTTTTTCTCTGCGAACTTGATCCGGAATGATGGGAAGATCTCTCCGGCGGTGATCAATGCTGCCGCCGGTATCATCCACCACACGGCAACAATTGAAAAGGATGGATTTGCCAACCTGCGGTTTGCCGCCCTGGCCGGTGTGCGGCCGTTCACCCCGTTTTTTCCCGCTGCCTTCGGGGAAGGATCCGTACCCGCTTTCAGCATCGCGGTGGAATGCGCGGATGACTTCGTGATCGCATTCCGCGAGGCTGAGGGTTTTAATGCTGCCCGTGAAAAATCTTTGAAAACATTGGAAGAAGCAGCTTCGCGCATGGCAGAGATCAACCGAACGCTGGGAAGGGATTTCCCGGTTGTTTTCAAAGGTTTTGATTTCTCTCCTGCGCCATACCCGGGGGAGATAAGTTCCATCGGGTCCGCATTGGAATCACTGGGTATCCCGTCATTGGGGCTGAATGGTTCCGCTGCCGCGGCAGCATTTTTGGCAGGTATCCTCGAAGAAGGTACCTGGCAAAAAGCGGGTTTCAATGGCTTGATGCTGCCTGTTTTGGAAGATTCCGGATTGGCCGAACGCACGGTGGATGGCAGCCTGGAGATCAAGGATCTGCTGCTCTACTCCTGCCTGTGCGGGACAGGGCTGGATACGGTCCCCCTGGCGGGGGATACCACCCCGGAGCAGATCGCCGGGGTGCTTTGGGATGTGGCTGGGATTTCCACGCGGTTATCCAAACCGCTCACCGCACGGTTGATGCCGATCCCAGGCAAAAAGGCTGGCGACGAGGTCCGCTTCGACTTTGAATATTTTGCCTCGGGCCGGGTGATGCGGCTGCCCGCTCAGGAAATGAAAAGGTTCTTCGCGGCGGAAGAACCTCTCGAAATTTATCCCAGAAAAATACGCTGAAATCTCAGCGAACTTGCTTGTAATTGACCAAGACCAGGTTCTTGGCACAATCGTTATATGTATCGAAGTAAGTCTTATCCGAGATGGGAATATCCTGCTGATCGTAGAGCCTGATCCAGAGTGCGCTTGTGGAAGCGATGGGTTGGTCGGCTAATTTGAATTCGTACCCGGATTCCCCGTAGGCGCGGGCAAGCCCCGTCAGGGTAGTGCGCTCGGGGGTGATGGATTTCCCGTTCAGAACGCCTCCCAGGCGAACCTTAAGCCCGATCACTGGGCGGCCCTGCAAGTCATAGACATTTCCAGCTACACCCATCCATTTACAATCATTGGTTCCACGGAAGAGTCCATCGGCGACGGCCATGGGGGCACCCTGGAGCACGAATGGCGCCGAAGCGGATAGATCCCGGGTGGAAGTTGGCTGCACTGTACCCAGGGGTAAGGTTGCCTGCGGGCCGGTGGTGCTGGTGAGGGTGGGGGTGAGGACGATGATGGTGGGGGTCCAGGTAGGCGGCAAGGCGCGCTGTGTGGCAGTGGAGGTGGGCAGGACGATAAGCACCGGCATGGTGGGTGGCGGGGCTGGATTCAGGGCGGATTCCGGATTTGAAAATATCAGGTAGAAAACGGAGCACAACCCGACCATCAACACTATCAGGAGGATGGTGAAGATGTTCCAAAGTCGATCGGAACGCCGCCGTTTATCATCCACCAGGATTTCGTCTGGAAATTCCTGGATAAAGGAAGATGGATCTTGACGCAAAAGGTTCCTCCCCTTGCCGGGTTTGGATCAGGGCACCTGCACCTGGATGTTGGCAGCAGATTTTTGCTGCGCCATCCAGTCCATCAACGCTTTTTGCTGGGCTGCGAGCAGTGCCTCAGGTGAGAGCGGATGGGCAGATTCCTTATCAATGACCTGAAGGATCTGGTAGCCGAAGCTGGTGGGGATAACAGGGCTAAATTCCCCAGTCTGCAGGGAAAAAGCTGCTTCCTCCACCGCGGGCTGAGTCAGAACCCCGCGGGGGAACCAACCCAGATCGCCGCCAGTCAGCGGGTCATAGCGATATGCAAGGGTTGCAAAATCCGCGCCAGCTTTAAGCTGGTCGTATAGGTCATTGGCAGTTTGCTCGTGCAGCAGCAGGATCTGACGGGCGTGTACTTGTTCGGCAGTTGTGGGTACAGCCGCAATAAGCTGATCGCGCTGCCACCCTGCCTGCATGGATCTCCTCAGCGATGAGTGAAAGGAATTGTCGTCATAGCCATTATTAATGATCCAATCGGCAAGTTTTTCCTGCCCTCCGAGGGTGGTGGAGAACTGATCAATGCGGGCTTGCAGCGCGGCATCATCCACCATGTGACCCCCTTGCACCGCCGACTGAGCCAGCAGTGTCTGCGCGATCAGATCATCCAAAACCATCTGCTGCTGCTCTTCCGGGGTGGCGGCTGTCCCTGCTTCCTGCTGGGCGGCTTTCAATTGTTGTAGCGAGGCGTTGTAATCAGAAAGAGGAATGATCTCGCCGTTGACGATGGCTGCCGCGGGAACCGAGGTGGGAGTGGGCGGCTCGGGGGTGGTGGTTGGAGTGGGGGTGGGCTGCAGGGCTGCAACCGCAGAACACCCGGCCAGGAGAACGGCTGTGATTGGGATCAGAATTTTGGATAAACGCATGGCGCTGATTATACCTGAGGGGGGAGGGGGGTTGGATGGTTGAGAAGTTGAAGTGTTGCGTTGTTGAATAGTTGAATGGTCGAGTCATTACTTGGTTGGTTAGAACGATATGAAACCGATCTAAAGGGTGTGAGAAGAATCTTGAGTTTGCCAATTTGTTAGGTCTGGAAAACCGGAAAAATTGTATACTAATTGTGGGTGGAGCCGCATTTAATTCCATTTCCCCCATGTGGAGGATAGATGAAAGCTAATTACACGGTTGCGATTGTGCTCGCTGGATTTCTGGCAGGTGTTGCTTTCTTCTTTAGTGCAGCCACCGCAGTTCATGCTGAAGGTGTGACCCCCACACCGGAGAACCCAACCACTGGGACTGAGACCTCTGCGTCAACTGAAATGGTTGCAACAGGTACACCAACACCGGAACCCACCATCAGCTCGACGCCTGAGCCCGAATTAAGCGCGTCTTCTGCAGAGGGTGGAGTGAAGAGTTTTGCGGTGAGTAGCCCGATGCTTCTGGCGGCAACACCTACTAAAGCTGTTTGGTTCAATTCTAGTGATGGAGTTCAGAGTTATGATACTTTCAGCGAGGCGATCGAATATATTAATGGCGGACTTTTTCCTTCTGACGGCATAATCCATGTGGAAAATATATATGCTGGGGGCGAAACAGGCACATTGAGCCTCTACTATGATGAAACCAAACCATATCCCTCAACAGCGATCAAAGGAATTGTTGGGGCGCCATTAAACCCGGATAATCCTGTTCCTATAATCGAGATTACCCAACCCTTATGGATTCAATCTTTCACTGGCGGGTTTACGCTGAGTAATCTTAAGTTTACTGGAATCAATGGAGATGGAAGTCTTAATACACTTGCCGCACTGGTATCTCTGGTGGATGTTAGCGGAGCAATAAAATTATCCAACCTGGATATAGAAAATCAAGATTCAACTGGTATTAGTTTACTTGTTGGACCCGTAAATGGTCCGGTTACTCTCACAAATGTAGAGGTTGATGATAACCTGGGCGGGGGTGCATATATTCAAACGGATAAAACTGGATCAATCACTGTAACGAATAGTAGCTTTGATAACAATGGGGGAATCAATCTGAATGGCGGAATAAATATAAGTGGCCTGGTGATTGAGACAACCAATTCCAATAGTGCAGTCAATTTAAATGGAGTTTCAGCAAGTGGGAATCAATCGACAACCGTTCCGGCGTTATTGGTTAAGAAAAGCGGACCGTTGACCATTAAAAATAGTATGTTTAATCACAACCTTGGCGGAGGGGTGATGAATTCTAGCGGTGGATTGATCCCATCCGTGCAAGGAACTGTCACACTGGATAACGTCACCGCGAGCGATAATCTGAGCCTGGACCTTGTCCATGGCGGAAGCGGGATCGAGCTCTACACGAACGGGGCGATCACGGCGAACAATATCTACGCGACCGGAAATCTGAAATACGGGATGTTACTGGATAACTATAACGGCCTTGCATCAGCAATAGGGAATATCTCTATTTCGAACAGTGAATTCTCCAACACGGTAAATCATTCAGGTTTGATTATTACTTCGCGGGGATCGGTCACCCTTTCATCCGTGATATCGAACTATAATGAAAATTCAAGCGGGTCAGGAATTTACATTGATAATCGTCCGGGGACTGGGGCTGTAACCCTGAATGGTTCTGCTGGATCTCCGAATATTACTTCAAACAACGGCACCCACGGCTTGGAAATTCAATCCAGGGGTTCAATCAAATTGAATTATGTCACCTCCTCTGAAAATTACGGGGATGGAGCCTATTTGGTGAATAAGGAGGGGAGCGGGACTGTCACAATCACGAATTCCAGCTTCAATAACAACCATACCAATGGATTGAATGTTCTTGCGAAAAATACCGTTTCCATGAGCGGAATCACCGCGGATGAAAATTCCACGGGCGATGGTGTTTTTATTGACAATTTTGATTCCCTGGCGGGATTTGGCAATATATCTCTGGTCAATATACAAGCTAATATTAATGGCAACAGAGGGATCAATGTCCAAACAATGGGCACGATCACTGGTTCGGGGTTAAAGGCAGCACAGAATCCTATGGGTGGAACATTCCTGAATAACCAGGAATCCACACTACCAAAAAGCATCACCCTTACTAACGGTTTGTTCAATGAGAACAAATCATCGACGGAAAATGGAATTGGCCTGGAGATTCGGTCAAAAGGGGTGACAACCCTAACGCTGGTTGGGGCAAATGGCAATGGGTTGGACGGGATCACATGTTTGATCAGCGCGCTCACCAATTGTGGCTCGGTGAGCATAAATAACAGTGCCAATCCCGGAAGCTATACCATTTCGGGGAACGCGGATCATGGCTTGAACATATTGACTAATGGTTCGGTGAGTCTGAACGGTATTTTTTCCGACGGGAACCGCGTGGGGGCAATGATTAATAATTATGGTGGGACCTCTGCGGTGGCTGTTTCGAGCAGCCATTTCAATAATAATTCAGACCCCGATGATGAATCAGGGATAGGGTTGGATGTTTTAACAAAGGGGAAAATCACTTTGACGAAGGTAAGCGCCAGTAGAAATTCAGGTTTTGGCGCGAGATTAAACAATGAAAATGCTGGGGCAATTTCTCCTGTTTCCGTTAGCAATGATGCTGCCAAATTGGGGATTGACTTGAATGGATTCTCCGAAAATGGCACCGGCGGGCTGGTGATCAACGCCCGGGGAGCGGTTACTCTGTTGAATGTTGAGGCATCCGGTAATACAGGAAATGGCTCGGTCATCAATAATATGAATGGGGGGCCGGTAGATGTCAAGATCGCCAACTCCTATTTTGATGGCAATCAACTATATAACATTACTGAAGGCTGCGGTTTGAAGATTGACACGATGGGAAATATCGTTTTCAACGGGGGCAGTGCGAGCGGAAATCACATCTTCGGTGCCAGCCTGGATAACGAGCATGACGCGCCTAACCCGGTAAAGACCATCACGATAAGCAATTTCGCGTTTTCAAGCAATTTGAACGGTTATGGCCTGGATGCTCAAGCCAATGGTGTGATCACCCTGACCAATGTGTCGGCGAATGAAAACTCAAGCTTTGGTGTAAATGTGTTTAACCAGCAGGCGACAAGCGGGGCTGGCGTGGTCATTAAGGCCAGCAACATGAATGCCAACGTTAGTGGAAATGGATTGGAAATCACCACTGGAGGAACAGCCCTTCTTGATGGAGTAACCACCAACAACAACTCAGCTGGCAAGGGATTATTGATATCTGCCCAGGCCGTGGGATTAACTACAAAAACAGTTACTTTGAACCGTGTTTCTGCTTCACAAAATGGTGATAACGGCGTCGAAGTATCAAGCCAGGGATTGATAAACATCAATGGGGCAGCAGCAAAGGGGAACGGCGCTGCAGGCATGGTTCTGGATAACACCTCGAAATCAATCACCCTGGGAGTGAGCATTCTATCGACCTTGGGTGCCAATAATTTCACCGGAAACCTGAATGGAGATGGATTGAAGATCATAAGCAGGGGAGCGGTTTCCCTCACATCGGTTACCGCGAACAACAACCAAGGTGGTAGTGGAATCAACGTCGATAATTGCTGGGGCGGGGCGGGTTGTGGTCAGGCGAATGTGAGTTTCAGCAAGGTGACCACCCGGCTGAATGGGGAAGAAGGAGTATTGATCAATACAAATGCACTGACGGTTACGATGAATGGGCTGGTTTCACTTTCCAATGGAGGATCAGGGATTAAGATCACCAGTAATAATTCACTGGCTAAGATATCTCTTCTCAACAGTTTGTTTATGGGGAATATCGGCCACGGTATCGAGATCAAACGACCCGGGTTATTAACGCCATTCCTCACTGGATCAAGTTACTTCGGGAACGGGACAGCGCCGAATTTGTTTGTCCACAACTAAACTTAATGCAATCACCCCCGAAATCTCCCGGGGGTGATCTTCTCCTTGACCCTGCCTGCTTCAAAGGGTAAAATAATTGCCACGCGGGCGTAGCGTAGCGGTAGCGCCTCAGCCTTCCAAGCTGGTGGTACGGGTTCGACTCCCGTCGCCCGCTCCAAACATGAGCCAAGTGACCAGACTTCACCTGGCTCTTTCATATTTTTAGGTTATGTTTATTTTTATTTCAACTAATTAATGGGATAATTCAATATTCCTATCACACGAGGTATATAAAATGAAAAAGCAATTCCTAATTATTACCTTCGTTTTTTTGTTCGCTATTCTATTATCAGCCTGTCAACAATCCACGCCAACCGCTTCGGCGGAGCAATCCCCGGTTGAAGTAAAGGGTGATTTCACTTATTCCAACGATTTTGCCGTGGAGACGTATTATACCGAGCAGGCTGTTGCCCTGAACGACATGCGCGGATTTGTCCTCCGGGATAAGCTCTGGGAACTACCGCTGGATGGGCAGGTGTTGGGCTACTTAAAGATCGATCGGGATAACAATAAGGGCGAATATGATATCAAGCTGCCCGTTAAACCGCAGGGAACCTTCAGCGATGTGGATAACAACGGCAAGGAAGATAAAGGGGTACAGATCTACTCTGTGGCGTATTCTCCTAACCTTACTGGGGGTCCGTTTTCTGAAGGCGATGACCGCTCTTTTGGCTGGCCTGGATATCTGGCATCGGTCAAAGTTGATTCCGAGAACGAGGATGAGGTTACTGGCGGGAAACTGGTCATTTGGACTCCAGATGGCAACCAGCAATTCCCTTCGGGATTTGGCGAGGATGGGTTGCTTTTTACGAAAGATGACCCGGTAATGAGCGTACCTGGCGGCTGGTCGGTCATTGACCTGGATCAGAAACCATTTGGGGTCATCCGCCAGGAAATGCCGGGTCTCACCCTCTATGAACCTCAGGATGTGGCCATCAAGGATTATTCAAATCTTAGCTACACTGAAGCATTCCAGAAGATGTTCGATCAAGTGAAAAAGGAATATGCCTTCAATGGGATTGTGGGGAAAGAACCAGATTGGACTTCGGTCCATGACAAGGTATTCCCGATGGTCGCCAAGGCGGAGATGGATAAAGACGCGACCGCCTATTACAAAGCGCTTCGAGAGTTTATCGTCGCGTTTAAGGACGGACACGTGGGCGTGGATGGCGGCGATATTGCCAACCAGGTTTTCAATGAATCAGTATCCGGGGGCTATGGTCTCTCCATCCGCGAGCTGGATGATGGAAAAGTGATCGCCTCCAGCATTGTCACCGGTGGCCCAGCTGGCCAGGCGGGCATCAAGATCGGCGACGAGATCACCCAATTCGACGAGAAACCAATCAAGCAAGCACTGAGAGAAGTCCAACCCTTCTCCGCACCGCATTCCACCGATTTCTCCCTGTTCTACCAGCAGGATCGCTACCTGACCCGCGCACCATTGGGAACCAAGGCGACGATTATATATATCGACCAGATCAGCAATAAAGAAAAGACCGCGGATCTCACCGCGGTGGATGAGACCCAGAGCTGGTCCGATACTTCTGTTTACAAGGGATATGATCCAAATGCTCTGCCGATCGTTTCCCAGATTATCGAATCCGATCTGGGTTCGGTGGGTGTAGTAAAAATCAACTCTAATTATGATGACCTAAATCTGATCATTCGTCTTTTCGAAAGATCATTAAAGACATTTCGGGATAATGACGTGGTAGGCATCGTCATCGACATGCGCCAGAACAGCGGGGGAGCGAATTTGGGGCTGGCCGGTTTTCTAACGGATAAAGAAATTCAATTGGGTCAACTTGAGTACTTCAGCGACAAAACGGGAAAATTCGAGCCAGAAGGTCCGCGCGAGCGGGTACTCCCCAACCAGGAACAATACACCTTCCCCAAAATGGCTTTGCTGGTGGGACAGGGTTGCGCCAGCGCGTGTGAGCTGGAGGCATACGGATTCAGCCAGGTGCCAGGGATGCAGGTGATCGGAATGTACCCTAGCGCAGGGGTGGAAGCCGAGGTTGCGCGCGGGCAATTCAAGCTCCCCGAAAACTTCTCGGGTCAATTCCCCACTGGCAGGTTCACNNATGANGATGGAAGCNTGTTCTTGGAAGGTCAGGGAGTGATTCCAAGTATNAAAGTCCCAATTGATGAAGCAAATGTCACTTCCCAAGAGGATGTGGAAATGAACCGCGCGATGCAGTACATCCTCCAGCCGAAAGGAGCAAGCGTAACACCTGTAAGCGACCCAATCTTTTCCGACCTACCCACCGTGGAAAAAATATTTAACGAAGGCAAGGTTGGATATCTTGAGCAATATGCCAAGGAGAAATACCCCAACAGCCTGGAGGTAGGTAAGGTGTTCCCCTACACAATAGTGCTCAAAGAATCTACACCGATGGTCTGGGGATTTGGCTGGTGTTCAACCTCTCAGGATATATTGGAGCAGAACCTCAGTCAGATACTTATCAAATTCATGTTGAACGGGAATGTTGTGCCGGCAGATAAGATCGCAGTTGTAAACCAAACCGGGAAGGATGCGAATGGAAAGGATGTCTGGTGCCGTTCGGCTGCGTTGGTTCCGGATCAATGGCCAAGTGGTGAGCACCACCTGGAAACCGAGATCACATTTAAATCAAAGATCAACGATGGGATGACAAATTATCCCGCTGGAGCGATTAAGAACGAGTATACAGTTTACGTCCCCTAATTATGTGGAATAAAAAACAAACCGGGTGGAAATTTCTCCACCCGGTTTGTTTATTTTTGAGCTGTGGCTTCTGCCTGTACGGCATCCCGTCTTTGGAATTTGGCTGAAAAAATTCGATAAAAGGTGAGAAATAGCGCCGCGGTTCCTGTGAAGTAATAGACGAAGAACATACCCGGGGTCATGGTGTCCGAACCGGCAGCCAGACCATGCACCAAAACGGCAAAGAAGGTAAAGAAGCTAACATAATGGATCAGCCGCCAAAGTTTCTGGCCAATGCCCTGGCGCAGATAAAAACTGATCACGATCAAAGCCAGCAGGTAGAGTGAGATCTGACCCAATCCAACCCATCCCGGGCGATATGATTGCACTGAGAAGGGGATGAAGAACTGGGAAAGAGACATATTCATATATTTATCTCCCATCAGGATCAACCCGTGCAGCGTTGCCATTCCGAGCGCGAGCAGTGAGATAAATTTATGCAGATCAGCCGTGATCGCGTGCCCGGGCCAAATTCGTGAAAGACGGGTGGTCATAAGCAGACCCCACACGACCGAGAACCAGAGCATCAGATACCCCATGATCGCC
>JGI20214J51088_10003554_pt1 | contig 10269 bp, 6 predicted proteins | sample WetSurMetagenome_FD_51088 | JGI IMG/M metagenome (IMG submission 51088) | reverse complement strand
TCTCTCGCATATAGAATGAACCAGCCCCACCAGCAGCCGACATCCAGCACCCTCTTTCCGGTCCACTCTATGGATCCCAGCAGGTCTGCCGTATCTCTTAATTGGCCCTGGGCCGTTTCAAACCACGAAGGATCGAGATTTACCATCAGACCTTTCACTGGAGACGCAATCGGCCGGGACGCATCCACAAGCCACCCTGCGCTTCTTTGCCCTGCACCCTACACCCGAACCCCTGCACCCTTGCCTTTTACAAGATTCAGCGCCCCGCCTGCGAGCAGGATCCGCCGCTGCCTCTCCGAAAGCGCATAGGCGACGCTGAAGCTGCGGCCTTTTGTGACGTTGCGGACAGTCAGGGGATCGCCCGATTGGAGGGCCTTCCGGATGTCGGGGATCTCGAGGCTGTCGCCCTGGTCGAGGAGGTTGTATTCGGAGTCGCTCTCGAACACAAGGGGGATGATCCCGAAGTTGATCAGGTTCGCCGTGTGGATCCGTTCGAAGCTCTTTGCGATGACGGCCTTGACTCCCAGGTACATGGGGCAAAGCGCCGCGTGCTCGCGCGAGGAGCCCTGGCCGTAGGAGAGTCCCGCCACGACGATGCTGTGATTGCCCTTGTCGCGGATCTTTGCCGCCCTCGCGGCGAAGGTGGGGTCCAGGCCTTCAAAGACGAAATCGGCATACCTTCGAATGTTGGAGCGGTACTTCATCCGGGCCCCGGCCGGCATGATGTGGTCCGTCGTGATCTTGTCACCCACCTTGATGGTCACCTCGCCGTTGAGGTGCTTGGGCATGGGCTTGTTCTGAGGCGGATCGCCGATGTTGGGCCCCCGGATGATTTCGAGATCAGCGGCCTTTTCCGGCGGCGCCGGTTCGAGAATCATGCAGTCATCGACGCGGAAAGTCTCCGGCATGTCGACGGCGGGGTAGTCCATGCCGAGATCGCGCGGGTCCGTGATAACCCCCTTCAAGACGGCAGCAGCTGCCGTCTCGGGACTTACCAGGTAGACCTCGGCGTCCTCCGTGCCTGACCGGCCGTAGAAGTTGCGGTTCGAGGTGCGAAGCGATATCCCCTTCGACTCGGGGCTGTGGCTGCCGCCGATGCAGAAGCCGCAGGTGCTCTCCGTGATCCGCACGCCGGAGCAGAGAAGATCGGCGAGGTAGCCGTCGCGGGCCAAATTCTCCAAGACCTGCCGGGAGCCGGGCGTGACGATGAAGCTCACCCGGGGGTGGGCGACCCTGCCGCGCAGGATCCGGGCCACCGTGGCAAGCTCCCGGTACGAGGAGTTTGTGCAGCTTCCGATGCAGACCTGGCCTACGGGGATCCCCGAGAGCTCCCGTACGGTGCCGATGTTGTCGGGGCTGTGGGGCCGGGCCGCAAGGGGGACGAGAGCCGCGAGGTCGATCTCGACGGTTTTTGCGTATTCGGCGTCGGCGTCGGCCGCAAGCTCCACCCAGTCGGCCTGCCGCGCCTCGGCCGCCAGGAAGCGCCGCGTCATCGCGTCGCTGGGGAAGACGGAGGTGGTCAGTCCCAGCTCGGCCCCCATGTTGGCGATGGTGGCCCGCTCGGGTACCGTGAGACTTCTCAGGCCCTCGCCTCCATATTCGAAGATGTGGCCCACGTTGCCCTTCGTCGTGAAGATCTCCAGGAGCTTGAGGATGACGTCCTTGGCAGAGACCCAGGGGGGGAGTTTTCCCGTCAGGTTGACCCGGATCACCTTCGGGCACGTAAGGAAGAACGGCTCGCCGGCCATGGCGAGCGCCACGTCGAGGCCGCCCGCGCCGATGGCAAGCATGCCCAGGGCCCCGCAGGTGGAGGTGTGGCTGTCGGAGCCCAGAAGGGTCTTTGCGGGCTTTCCGAAGCGCTCCAGGTGGACCTGGTGGCAGATGCCGTTTCCGGCCCTCGAGAGCCGGATGCCGTAGCGGCGCGCCACGGACTGCAGGTAGCGGTGGTCGTCGGCGTTCTCGAAGCCGATCTGGATCGTGTTGTGGTCGATGTAGCTCATCGAGAGCTCATTGCGCACGCGGCCGATCCCCATGGCCTCGAATTGAAGGTAGGCCATGGTGCCCGTTGCGTCCTGGGTGAGCGTCTGGTCGATGCGGATGCCGATTTCGCTGCCGGGCTCGATGCGGCCCGAGACGAGATGGGCCTCGATGAGTTTCTGCGTGATGCTCTTTCCCACGGCCTTTCTTTCCTTGCCTTTAGCGATTTTGCATCATAGCGTCCAAAGGGCAATTGTGCAACGGTGAAAAATTTGTAACCCGGCGCTTTCCCGCTCTTTTCCCAAGTTTTTTCTTCTACCCCGTCCGGGGGGTGAAAAAAAAGCTGAAGCGTGTTAAAAGCGTCTGAATACCGAAGGAGGGGTGATCATGGCAGGTATCCTGATCCGATGGCTGATTCTCACGGCCGCGATCCTGGCGGCGTCCTACCTCGTCGACGGGATCGTCGTAACCGGTTTCTGGGCCGCCTTTTTCGCAGCGGCGATCCTGGGGTTTCTGAACGTCTTCTTTAAGCCCCTTCTGATCATCCTAACCCTGCCCGTCAATATTTTGACTCTGGGGCTCTTCACCGTCGTCATCAACGCGGCGCTGCTGAAGATCGCCTCGGCCCTCATCCCGGGCTTCGACGTCCACGGCTTCTGGACGGCCGTCTTCGGTGCCGTCATCATCAGCGTCGTCAACTGGCTCCTGAGCACCCTCATCCGCGACCGGGGTGTTCCCGGCGACCCCGGAAACTTCGGCGGCCCCCGCCGCAGAGGCCCCGGGGCAATCGATCTCGAGAAGAAGGGGGAGAGCTGGGAATGAGTTCTCTCACACCCGCTATGCGGCAGTATCTCGAGATCAAGGCCCGGTACCCCGACTGCATCCTTTTTTTCCGCATGGGCGATTTCTACGAGATGTTCTTCGAGGATGCCGTCCTGGCCTCGAAGCTGCTGGATATCACGCTCACCTCCCGCGACAAGGGCAGGGAGGACAGCGTGCCGCTGTGCGGGTTTCCCTGGCACGCCGCGTCGTCCTACATCGCGAAACTCATCGCCAAGGGCCACAAGGTGGCCATCTGCGAGCAGATGGAGGACCCCCGTTTCGCCAAGGGCATCGTGAAGCGCGAGGTGGTGCGCGTGATCACCCCGGGGCTNGTCGTCGATCCCGACAACCTGGAGGCCAAGGAGAACAACTTCCTGGCCGGCATTGCCGTCCGCGGCGAGGGGTTCGGGCTTGCCTTCCTGGACATCTCCACGGGCGAATTCCGGGTCACGGAAATCGTCGACCGCAATTTCTTCATCGACGAGGTGATCCGTCACGGCTTCCGGGAGATCGTCCTCGAGGAGAACCTCAAGGATGCGGTGCTCGAGACGGTTCTCGCACGGGAGCTTGCGGATTGCGTGATCAACCGCTTTCCCCGGGACTGGTTCGATCACGCAGCCGCACTCGGCATCCTCGGCGAACACGTATCCGCCGAGGCGATCGCGAAGCTCGAGCCCGGGCGCCACGCGGCCCTGATCGCCGCGGCGGGGGCGGTGCTTCGCTATGTGCGAGAGACCCAGAAGGAGCGCCCCGGGCACATCAACGAAATCACCCGGTATCACACGGAGAACTTCCTCATCCTCGACGACACGGCAAAGCGAAACCTGGAGCTCTTTGCCACGACCCAGGGGGGGACCCGCGAGGGGACGCTCTTCCACGTTCTCGACGAGACCATGACCGCCATGGGGGGGCGCAGGCTGCGCGGGTGGCTTTCCTATCCCCTTCTCGATGTGGCGACGATCCGCGAGAGGCTCTCCGCTGTTGCCGAGATCCGCGAGGGGCACCTTCTGCGCTCGGATCTGCGCAGGGCCCTCTCGGGGCTCTACGACATGGAGCGCCTCGGGGGGCGCATCTCCATCGGCGTGGCCAACGGCCGGGACCTCGCGGCCCTGCGAAGCTCTCTTCGGGTGCTCCCGGGGCTCAAGCAGCTCCTGGCCGCAATCGAGGTCCCCAGGATCGAGGCCCTGCACGAAGGGATCGACGAGATGCCGGAGATCCTCGATCTGCTCGAGCGCTCCGTCGTCGACGATCCGCCGCTGACGCTGCGCGAGGGGGGGATGATCCGGGAGGGCTACGACGCCGAGCTCGACCGGATCCTGTCCGTATCGCGCGACGGGAAGTCCTGGATCGCCGCCCTCGAGGAGAAGGAGCGGCAGCGCACGGGCATCGCAAGCCTGCGCGTGGGCTTCAACAGCGTCTTCGGCTACTACATCGAGGTGACGAAATCCCGGACAGCAGCCGTTCCCGCCGAGTACATCCGCAAGCAGACCCTTGTGAACGCCGAGCGCTACATCAACGAGGAGCTCAAGGAGTACGAGCAGACGGTGCTTCACGCCGAGGAGAAGCGGCGCGAGCGGGAATACGAGCTGTTCGTCGAGATCCGCGAGCGCATCGCCGGCCAGATCCGGCGCATCCAGAAGAGCGCCTCGGCCCTGGCCGATCTCGATGCGACGGCCTGTCTTGCCGAGGTGGCCGAGAAGTACAACTACTGCCGCCCCGCCGTCGACGACGGAGACGTAATTGACATCCGAGACGGCCGCCACCCCGTGGTGGAGCGGATGCCCCTTGCCGAGGGCTTCGTCCCCAACGACGTGCATCTGGACCGCAGCGCCAACCGCCTTCTGATCATCACGGGGCCCAACATGGCGGGCAAATCCACCTTTATCCGCCAGGTCGCCCACATCGTCATCCTGGCCCAGATGGGGAGCTTCGTCCCGGCCGCCGAGGCGCGCGTGGGCCTTGCGGACCGGGTGTTCACCCGCGTAGGCGCCGGCGACATCCTGGCCAAGGGCCAGAGCACCTTCATGGTCGAGATGACGGAAGTGGCGAACATCCTGAGAAACGCGACCCCCAGGAGCCTCATCCTGCTCGACGAGGTGGGAAGGGGGACGAGCACCTTCGACGGCCTGAGCATCGCCTGGGCCGTGGCCGAGCACATCCACGACGCGGCGAATCTCGGGTCGAGGACCCTCTTTGCCACACACTACCACCAGCTCACGGACCTCGAGCTCACGCGCGAAGGCGTTGCAAACTATTACATCGCCGTCAAGGAGTGGGGCGAGAAGATCATCTTTCTGCGCAAGATCATGAAGGGCGCCACGAACCGCAGCTACGGCATCCAGGTGGCGAGGCTTGCCGGCGTGCCCGACGAGGTCATCGGGCGGGCAAAGGAGGTGCTGGAAAATCTCGAGAAGGGGGANCTCGACGAGGTCGGCATGCCNACGCTNGCGCGCCGCAAGAAGGGCGAAAAGCGCCCGATGGCCGGGCAGCTCAGCCTCTTTGCCGACGACGAGAGCCTCGTCCTGGGCGAGATCGCCGGGACGGACATCAATGCGCTCACCCCCATCGAAGCCATGAACCTCATCGCGGAGTGGAAGGAACGAATTAAAAAATAGGATCGAGGAGCGAGGAGCGAGGAGCGAGGAAAGAAAAGCGCAGAACAAAGAGAAAGCCCCCATGACTCATGGGGGCTCTTTTTTTTACCTCGAACCTCGGACCTCGTTCCTCGGTCCTTTATTTGATACAGACCCTCCGGACCTGTTCGAAGTCCGTGATGCCCTCGAGGACCTTTTTGATGCCGTCCTGCAGCAGCGTCGACATCCCGTCGTTGATGGAGGCGTTGCGCAGGTCCTCGACGGTCGCCTTTTTCGTGATGAGGCGCTTGACATTGTCCGAGGCGATGAGAAGCTCGTGGATGCCCACGCGTCCCCGGTAGCCCGACTGATTGCAGTCGTTGCAGCCCCCGGGCTGGTAGAACTTGAGGTCCTTCGAGTAGGGAATGTTGAGCTTGGCGAACTGCTCCTCGCCGTAGGTGAAGGCCAGGTAGTCGTATTCATCCTTGTCGGGCGTATAGGCCTGCTTGCAGTGCTTGCAGAGCGTCCGGGCAAGCCGCTGGGCGAGAATGCCGAGCAGCGAGTCGGCGAAATTCAGCGGGTCGATGCCCATGTCGAGCAGGCGGACGATCGTCTCAGGGGCACTGTTGGTGTGCAGGGTCGTGAAGACGAGGTGGCCTGTGAGCGAGGCCTCGACGCCGATCTTGGCCGTCTCGAAGTCTCGCATTTCGCCCACCATGATCACGTCGGGGTCGGCGCGCAAAAAGGCCCTCAGGGCCCGGGCGAAGTCGAGGCCGATCTTGGGGTTCACCTGGACCTGGCGGATCCCGTACTGNGTGATTTCGATGGGGTCNTCGATCGTCCAGATTTTTCTCTCCGGCGTGTTGATGCGGTGAATGCCGGCNTGNAGCGTCGTCGTCTTGCCGGAGCCCGTGGGTCCCACGCACAGGATGATGCCGTAGGGCTTCTCGAGGAGCTTGANGAGGTTCTGGTAGTTGTANGGCGACAGGCACATCTCCTCGAGNTGCATCATCTCGCCTTTTTGCAGGATTCGCAGGACCACATCCTCGAGGTTTCCCGCCGTGGGGAGCGTCGCCACGCGAAGCTCGATTTCATCGTTGTTCGAACGCTTGAACTTGATCTTGCCGTCCTGNGGGAGCCTTCGCTCCGTGATGTCGAGGTTGGACATGATCTTGATGCGCGAGACGATGGCCGCCCGGTAGCTGTAGGGCACCGTCTGGTAGATGGAGCAGCCGCCGTCGACGCGGTAGCGGATCTCCACGTTTTTCCTTCCCATGTTGGGCTCGATGTGGATGTCGGAGGCCCGCTGGATGATGCCGTCGTTGATGATCCGGTTGACGAGCTGCATGATGACGCTGTCCGATTCGGAGACGCCGTTCTCCTCGATCTCATCGCGCTCATCGATCAGCTGCCCATCTCCTCCCAGGAGTTCGCTGAAGCTTTTTTCATCCCCTTGCGTCTGGTAGAAGTGGTTGATGAACTTGATGATGTCGTCCTTGAGGGATACGCAGTACTCGACGGACTTCGCCCTCAGGAGACTCTCGATCATGTCCTTCTTCAGGAGATTGTTGGGGTCGTCGACGATGACGCGGATCTTGCCGTCGGCGCCCTTTTCGAGGGGGACCCAGAGCTCCCGGCGGAGGTACTCGCGTTTGAGGTTCTTGAGCAGCTCGTCNGGGATGGGGTGTTTCTGGTTGAAATGGATGTAACGGCAGCGGTAGAAGTCCTCCATGGCGCGCCCGATGTCCTCCCGGGAGATCCGGAAGCGCTTCATGAGGAGCTCCTCGATGGGCTCGTTGCTGCGGCGCGACTCGGTGAAGGCGGCCTCCAGGTCGCCTTCCTTCATGAGGTTGTGGCTGACGAGGTAATCGAAGCGGGTCTTGCGGCGCGAGAAGACGCGGTGCTGGTTGTAAAGGGCGATGCCCAGGACCTCGGCGATCTCCTCGAGCAGGCTCTGCTCGTCGTCCGTGAACCTGCCCCCGCCCTTGCGGTTGACGATCTGGATCACCCCCATGATGGCGTTCTCGTGCATGACGGGAAGGGCGAGCACCTGCGTTGTCCGGTAGCCCGACTGCTTGTCCCAGGCCTCGTCGAAGAAGAGCGTCTTGTCGATCTTCTTGAGCTCCTCCTTGTCGTAGGCATCGGCGATGTTGACGCCGCGGCCCGTGTTGGCCACGAAGCCCGCGATGCTGCGGTTCGTGATGGGCAGCCGGATCTCCTTGAGCTGGGAGCCCGCGAGGTAGAGCGAGTAGAGCTCGTTGCGGGGCTTGTCGGTCACGTAGATCGTGATCAGCAGGGCGTTGAAGAGCGCAAGGATGCCTTCCTTGTGCTCGACGAGGATGTCCTTGATGTTCTGGGCGGCGTGGATCTGGTTGGTGATGTCGAGCAGTTTCTTGCGCTGGTTGAGCTTCTCGGAAAGAGCCGTTATGGAGGAGATATCNAGCCGTTCCATCATCTTCGCCGTGTCCATCGTCGAGGTCCGTCCCTTATCGTATTATTGTCAGAATCACTATCGGCAGGTTCGTTTCGTACTTTATACATGAAATATGCCAATCATTCGCTTGTCTCCGGGCGGCCTTTCCAAGCAGGCATCCGTCCCGCTTGCCGGTCAAGGCACGGGTTTTGCAGAATATTCTCGCGACGGTTCACCCTCAACGATTCTATCGCGAGATGCCATGACGGACGGAGCGCCAGCAAAGAGGATTCTGTTCGTATGCTCGGGCAACCTGTGCCGGAGTTTCATGGCCGAGAGAATCTTCAGGAAGCAGTTGAAAAAACGAGACCTTCATCACGTGCAGGCGAACTCCGCCGGCCTGCTCGATCTCGGGGGCGCCGGCGCCGATGCCCATGCCGTTGCCATCCTCCGGGAAAAGGGGTTTGACGGCTCGAGGCACCGGTCCAGGGCCCTGACCGCGGAGCTGGTCGCCGAGGCGGACAGGATCCTCGTCATGGAAGAGGCCCAGCGCGATGAGGTGCTGCGGCGGCACCCCGAGGGGGAAGGCAAGGTTCGCCTCTTGAAATCCTATTCGCCGCAGGGCGACGGCGCCGGGCTNGATATCCGCGACCCTCACGGTCTTTCGCCCTATCACTACCGGACCTGTTTTGCGGAGATCTACTTTTCGCTGGAAGGACTGCTTCGATGTATCTAGAGCACTGGGGACTTGAAGTCTTCCCTTACGAGATCGTTCCCGATCTGAAGTTCGTCTACAACTCGGGGCACTACCGCGAGGCGATGACCCGCCTGATGTACGCCATCATGCGCCGCAAGGGGGCCGCGCTGCTCACGGGGGACGTGGGTTGCGGAAGACGACGCTTTCCCGCGCCCTCATCCAGAACCTCTCCCAGAAGGAATATCACGTGGGTCTCATCACGAACCCCATGCTCGAACCCATCGAGTTCATCCGCGAAATCCTCTACCAGTTCGGCCTCGACCCCGCGTCGCACTCCAAGCACGATCTGCTGAACACGCTGGGCGAGATGATGATGCGGGATTTCAAGGAGAACAAGACGACGCTCCTGGTCATCGACGAGGCGCAGCTGCTCTCGCCGACGAATTTCGAGGAGGTCAGGCTGCTGCTCAACTACCAGTTCAACGACCGGTTCCTGCTGAACCTGATGCTCATCGGCCAGCCGGAGCTGCGCGGGATCATCAAGCGGATCGAACAGCTCGACTCGCGGATCGCCATCCGCTACCACCTCGGCCCGCTCTCCCTGGACGAGATGGTGCAGTACGTCAACTTCCGGCTTGCCCGGGCCGGCGCCAAGCGGGAGATCTTCACCCGTGATGCCTTCGAGGAGATTCATCGCCAGACAAAGGGCGTGCCGAGAAGAGTCAACAACCTCTGCGACATGGGTCTGCTGATCGGATTCGGGATGCATGCAGAAAAGATTGACGCTGTCGTCATCCGGGAGGCCATCGATGACACGGCCATGCCGGACAGCGAACCGGGAGAGGCTGTAGCAGGCGGGACAGAACCTGAAAAAGAAGTTGCGAAGCAGGGAAGCTGAGAAACTCGGATCGGTTTCCATCCCGACGCATGCCGCCGGATTCTCCAACCCTCAAACCTTCTGAACCTCTTACCTTCTATTTTTCTTTGATGCGCGAGAGCTCCTCGTCCGAAACGGCCCCCGTCACCCACAGGATCGGATTGCCCAGAAGATTGACCGTCTTCTCCTCCGTCATCCGGTTGCCGTCGGCGTCCTCCAGGACCTTCACCACAGGCCGAAGCGGCTGCCCGTCATGGGTCCCGACGACTTTCCCGAGGGTCCGGTTGTTGAGCCTGACGAAACTCCCGATGGGGTACAGGGAGATCTGCTCGAGGAACGCCCGCATCACCCGCGGGGAGAAGGANCGGTTCTTCGTGTCGATCAGTTCCCGGACCGATACGCAGCGCCGGTGCGGNCGCTCGTGCGTCATGGCCTCGTAGGTGCTTGCCAGGCCGATGATCTTCGCGAACTCGGAGATCTGCTCGCCCTTAAGCCCCCGGGGATAGCCGCTGCCGTCCTCNAGCTCGTGATGCTCGCAAGCGGTCTGGGCCAGCCAGGGCATCTCGGCGCTCCAGGGGGAGAGGCAGTCGCGACCGATCTCGGGGTGTTTGCGGACCGTTGCGGTCTCTGCGTCGGAAAGGGACTCGGGCTTGCGCAGGATCGAATCGGGGATCGTGAACATACCGATGTCGTGCATGAGGGCCGCCAGCCCCAGCGCCTCGAGGTCATTCGGCCCATACTCCAGGCGCAGACCGATCTTCAGGGCGTAGATCATGGTGTTGATCGAGTGGGACGCCGTGTAGTCCTCCTCGTTTCCGTACCGCGTCGTGTAGTGGTAGAGCCGGTCGACGATTTCCGGAGAGCCGGCGATCGCCCGAACCTGTTCCTTCAATGGCAGGAGGTCAAAGTC
>JGI20214J51088_10003552_pt1 | contig 10270 bp, 8 predicted proteins | sample WetSurMetagenome_FD_51088 | JGI IMG/M metagenome (IMG submission 51088) | reverse complement strand
GAAGGATGCAAATTGATCCATTGAGACCCTAGCAAAGAGGAGCCGTAATGTCCCGCAAAATCGACATCACAAATGAAGGATTCTTTCCTTAATGAGTATAGCACCTTATTGGCCTTTATTGCGAGTCTATCAAGACGAAAGAGAGGCACCGCTATGGATATCGTCAAGGAGCATGAAGAACTGCTTAAACTCGACCCCGGTTACGAGGCTTTCCCAACCCTTGCTGAGGAACTATGTACCCGAGAGCTCTGGTCGGAGGCCGTCTCTCTCTGCCGTCAGGGTTTGTCCTTTCATCCCGAACACTTTCGCGGCCGAGTGCTGCTCGGATGGGCGTTGATGGAACTCGGTGAATTCGACGCAGCGGAGAAGGCACTCCGGGAAGCCGAAGGGCAAATTCAGAAGAATGTCCAGGTCTTCAAACTGCTTGCTCAACTTGCGGAACAGGCTGGTGACGTGGAGCGTATGGAAAGACTCATGAGCATCTATCGAGACCTTGGGTCAATGGCCTTAGATCAGGGTGTCCCGCCTCAACCAAACACCGAAAATGCACCTGAGGCAAAGACCGAAGATACCCCGGAACAACGCAACGCGAGACCCGAAGCAGCCCTTTTGCTTTCAGATCTACTCGAAAGGTTTGCAGCCAAGCCGATCAACATGATCGATACGCACACTCTGTTCACAGCCGAGGATCGCGAAGCGTTAGGCCGGATCCTCAAGTCGCGAAGAGTCTGAGAAGCTTCCATGTTCATCCTCGTCCGCTACAGTTACCGCAACCTTTGGGTGCGGCGTCTGACCACCCTGCTGACGGCCGGGGGCATGGGCCTGGTCGTCTTCGTTTTTGCGGCGGTGCTTATGCTGGCGCTGGGCCTGGAGAAGACCCTGGTGAGCACCGGGAGCAACGACAACGTGGTCTTCATTCGCCGGTCTGCAGAAGCGGAGGTTCAGAGCATCGTCGAGCGGGCGGAAGCGGCCATCCTGGAAAACCAGCCCGAAATCGACACCACTCCCGAGGGGCGAAGATTTGCCGCTCGCGAGGTTGTGGTCTTGATCTCGCTCAACAGGCGCAGCGACGGTAACGCGGCCAATATCACCGTGCGCGGCGCGGACCAGGAAAACTCCTTTGCCCTGAGGCCCCAGCTCAAGATCAGCGCCGGGCGTCGTTTCCATTCGGGCGCGGCCGAGGTGGTGGTCGGCAAGAGTATCATCCGTCGCTTCGGGATAGGCGGGCTGGGAGAATCCCTCAGCTTCGGGATGCGAACCTGGACCATCGTGGGCATCATGGAGTCAGGCGGGAACGGCTTCGAGTCGGAAATCTGGGGGGATGTGAACCTGGTCATGAATTCCTTTCGCCGCCCGGTTTATTCCTCGATCATCGGCCGCATGGAAGACGCTTCCGCCTTTTCACCTCTGCGCGAACGGGTCATGAGAGATCCCCGTCTGACCGTCGAAGTCTTGCGGGAAACCGAGTACTATGCCGCCCAATCCCGCATTATGGCCCGCTTCATCAGGATTCTCGGCATCACGCTCACGCTCATTTTTGGTCTCGGCGCAGTCATCGGTTCCATGGTCACCATGTACGCCGCAGTTTCCAGCCGCGTTGCCGAAATCGGGACCCTGCGTGCCCTGGGATTCAAGCGGCGAACCATCCTCAGCGCATTCCTGATGGAGTCTTTCTTCTTGGGCTCCATCGGCGGACTGCTCGGGCTGTTCGGGGCATCTTTCATGGATCAGCTCACCATTTCCACCATGAACTGGCAGACCTTTTCCGATTTGTCTTTTCGGTTTACATTGACGCGTTCCATAATTTTCGATGCCCTGACCTTCGCCGTGTTAATGGGATTGGCGGGAGGAATTCTCCCGGCGCTCAGGGCTGCGCGCATGAATATTGTCACCAGTTTGAGGCTTGGTTGAGGCAGTGCTCAGTGGACAGTGGTCAGTGGCTGGGAGATCACGGAGTGGCTGATGGTGATGAATGGTCGATCACCAGCCACCTTGATATGGTTTTATAGGGGATGATTGTAGATGCGATGGCTGGTTTCGAGAGCCACCCGGCGCTGCGGGCTCGTGTTCGCTGTCCTCTGTTTGGCTGCCCTGCCCTGCCAAAGCTCTGCCCTGAGCATTGACGAGGCCCTGGCCTTGGCCAAACAATACCTTCCTACTCTCAAGGCCTCGCAGTTCAAGGAGCAGTCTTCCGATGCGCTGTACAAGGCATCCTTTTCCCCCTATTTCCCAAGCCTTGATGCCGCCAGCACCAACCAGCGGTTCTATGCCTCGCCAACGGATTTCAACCAGAGCAACTATGACGTGACTCTCTCCTACACCCTGTTTGACGGGGGAAAGAGCATGGCCACCAAAGATATTGCCAAATCGAACCTGGATTACAGCGGGCAGGGGGTGGCAAAGACTCTCCTGGACCTGGAATTCAGCGTGAAAGCCGCATTTTACAATGCCATGGCAAGAAGTGTGATCCTGGGCCAGCGTCACGTCCAGCTCAAAGACGCCGAAAAGGATTACGAGGTCGCTCGAGGCCGCCACAAACTTGGAGTTGCGAAGCTCTCGGACGTTCTGCAGGCTTCGGTGAGGCTGGAGCAGTCCAAATTCAACATTGTACAAGCCGAGGGTCAGCTTTCCAAAAGTATCGCCGAACTGAACTCGCTCCTTGGCAGACCGCTGGAGCTGTCTTACGACCTTCAGGGCTCTTTGTATTACCTGTTCCGTCTCCCTGAACGAAGTCACTTATACAAAGCCGCCATGGAAAGACCTGAAATCAAACAGGCGGAGATCAGTGTCAAGATCAACCAAAGCAATGTAACCCTTCAAACCAGTCCATTCTATCCGACGATCTCGGCGGCCGGCTCCTATTCGCGGGTGCAGGGTGGGCTTCTGGGAACATACGGCTATTATGACAGTTCGGTCGGCCTTTTTGCCACGTGGAATATCCTTGAGCTGGGGAAATTCTTCCGAAGAAAGGCCGCCAAGGTCGATGTCAAGTTCTCGGAAGAAAACCTCAAGGAGACAGTGCGATTGGTCATGGTCGATGTGAGCAAAGCTTACGATGACGTCGTAACCGCGACCAAGAATACCGTGGTGGCCGAGGAGCAACTGAAGGCTGCCGACCAGAACTATGCGCAGGCATTTGGAGAATACAAGGTCGGCAAAGGCGACATCCTCTCCCTGGTGGTAGCGGAGAGTTCCCTGGCGCGGGCCCAGGAGCAGTTGACCCTCTCCCAGTTGGACCTGCAGGTATCAAAGGCCCTGCTCGAACGCACCGTGGGCATCGACAAACTCGAAACCCTCAATCCATCATGAGGCCTTGGGGATACCGCATTGCGCAAGGGTAAATCTAATTCGTTCCCATTCGAAGGCCCCTCCCTTGGTGGGAGGGGCAGGGGGAGGGAATTGATCAAGTGTCAGCAATCACATCCTTTTTCACCCCCTCCCAGCCTCCGCCGTCGGGGGGGGAGGAGAACTTGGGGACCTTTCCGGATGGACACTAATTCGTGTGTCTTCGCAAGTCTTCGTGTGCCTTCGTGGAAGGCTTTTCACGTGAGGGATGATATTCGGTGAAAAAACTGTGGGTTTTCTTGATCATTGTCCTCGTCCTTGGGGTGGGTGGTTTCTTTGCCTACCGGAAGATCTTTCCGAAATCAGAGGTCAAGGTCCTCGAGACCGCAAAGGTCGAACGAGGCGATATTCGCGGGCTCCTTGTCGAAACCGGCATCATCAAGCCGCAGGTGGGCGCAGTCGTAAAAATCGGCTCCCGAGCCACCGGAACCATTATCCAGATGAACGTGAAAATCGGCGATAAAGTCAAAAAGGGGGATCTAATCGCCCTCATCGATGACCGTGATACCAGGGAGAAGACCCAACGGCTGCGAGCTGCGCTGCAGGCTGAACAGCACACTCTGAATCAGTTCGAATTGACCTATCCGCAGAGGATCAAGGAGGCTCAGGCCAATTACAACTACGCCAAAGCCGATTACGCCAGAGAACGGGAACTCCTCAAATCCGAATACACCACCCTCGTTTCCGTGGACAAAGCCGAAAACCTGTTCAAGGCAGCGGAGGCAAACCTGAAAAGACTTCAGGATGAACACCGCACCCAGATGGAAATCACGAGAGCCAGAATTGAAGAGATTTCCGCCCAAATAAGAGAGCTTGAGGTCATGCTGTCGTACGCCAGGATCTATGCCCCCATTGACGGTGTGGTTTCCGATGTTACTCTGCAGCAGGGAGAAACCATCGTCGCCGGGTTGCAGGTGGCAAACCTGGTCACCATCCTCGATGCGGCCCGCCTCGAGATGCAGATCTATGTGGATGAAACCAATATCGGCAAAACCAGAATCGGCCAGCCGGTCGAATTCTATGTCGACACCTTCCCCGACAAGACTTTCTACGGGACCATCGACAAAATTTATCCTCAGCCCCAGACCAAAGACAATATCGTTTACTACCTTGCCATCGTGAGTATCCCGGCGGAAGACGCGGCGTTTTTGAAACCCGAGATGACCACGCACGTAAAGGTCATTTTTGAAGAAAAAAGGGACGTACTCACCGCTCCCAATGCGGCAATCAAGTTCGAGGAAGGCAAGCAGATCGCCTACAAAGTGATCGGACCGAACCAGGTCGAAAAACTCGAATTGAAGACGGGCCTCCGGGGGGAGGACAAGACCGAGATTCTGTCCGGAGTCCAAGACGGAGACGAACTGGCAACTAAAATCATTCTGCCGATGACTCCCAAGTCATAGCTGATGAGGATGACATAGGCATGCCCCTGTGTGTGTTGGAGCAGGTCAAAAAGACCTACAAAATCGGTGAAGAGGAGATTGAGGTCCTCAAGGGGATCGACCTGCGGATAGACTATGGTGAATTTGCCGCCATCATGGGCCCGTCGGGATCGGGGAAAACGACCCTGATGAACATCCTCGGCTGCCTCGACGTTCCGACGTCCGGGGAATACATCCTCGCCGACAATTCGGTGACACACCTTGACGACGACCGCCTTTCGGTCCTGAGAAACGAACACATTGGTTTCGTCTTTCAGAATTTCTACCTCATGACCTACGCCACCGTGCTTGAGAACGTTTTGCTGCCAACCCTCTATGTGGAAAAGCAAAAACACGGCAACATCGGCAAAAAGGCCATCGAGATCCTCGATCTCGTAGGCCTGAAGGACCGGGCAAAATTCAAACCCAACCAGCTTTCCGGCGGCCAGCAGCAGCGGGTCGCCATCGCCCGGGCCCTCATCAACAACCCCGAGATGATCCTTGCGGATGAACCCACCGGACAGCTTGACAGCAAGACCGCCGGTGAAATCATGGGGCTCCTTGCGAGGATGAACGAAAAGGGCAAAACCGTGATCGTCATCACCCACGACTCTTCCACGGCGGCCTACGCAAGAAGGGTCATTCATTTGAAGGACGGCCTGATTGTCGACAGGGATTCATGGAGCGTTTAGTCAAGGTCCTGTCCCAGTCGCTGCGCGCGGTGATCGTCTTCAGGCTGAGGACCTCCTTTTGCCTGCTCAGCGTCGCTCTCGGCATAGCCTCCATCACCATTATCGTCGCGGCCACCGAGGGAGCCTACAAGAAGGCCTTCGATATGGTGGAGATGTTTGGACCGGATGCCCTGCTGGTGGTGAGTGGCAGCGATGAGGCCAGAGCGGTGGGACAAAGGGCAAAAACGCTTACCCTCGATGATGTTCAGGCCGTAAGGGAGGCCTTTCCCAGTGCCTATGTGGTAGTCCCCATGACCAGCATCGCTGAAGTGACTGTCGCATATAAGGACAAGAAGGACCAGACCCTGCTCGTGGGGGCCACCGCTGATTATAGCAGGGCCTGGACCTGGCCGGTCGTGCAGGGTTCGGACCTGACCGAAGAGGACATCAAGGGTTTGCGCAACGTAGGACTGATCGGGCAATATCTGGCAGACACCCTATTCGGAGATGAAAGCCCGGTCGGGAAGTACGTCTTTGTTCGGAATATCCCGGTCCAGATTGTGGGGGTGCTTTCATCCCGAGGCATGACCCCGATGGGGTTCAACCTCGATGACCGCATCGTCATGCCGCTGACCTCGGTGATGACCAAGATCCTGAACGAGAGGAAGTATGTGCCGGTATTCCGGGTCCGCTTCACCGATCAGCAAAACCTCGATTACTATACCAATGAACTCAAGCTGCTGCTGCGCGAGCGGCACAAGCTCCCGACCGGCGAGATCGACAACTTCAAGATCATATCGCCTAAGGAGATTATTGCTTTTCTGGTAGCCTTGACCGGGTCTCTCGTCGTATTTATCGGCATCGTCGGAGTGATTTCTTTGATTGTCGCCGGATTTGTGCTCGCCAACCTCTTCCTGCTGTCCGTTAAGGAGCGGACTACTGAAATTGGCATTAGAAGATCGGTGGGCGCCAGGAAGCGGGATATTCGCCTGCAATTCCTGGGCGAAGCGGTGATCATAACCACCATGGGGGGGCTGGTCGGGTTTTTGGCGGGGGTGATTGGATCACACTTACTAACCCTGGTTGCGCAATTCCCCATCCATTTCTCCTGGAAGGCGTTTGTCATCGGCCTGCTTCTCTCCTGGCTGGTGGGGATCGGCTTCGGCTTGCAGCCGGCCTCGCAGGCCGCGAATCTGAAACCCATCGAGGCGATCAGGGGATGAGACGGATCATTCTCAATCTCAGTATTGCCCTGCGCTCGCTCTACAGCTTCAAGCTGCGGACCTCGCTTGCCGTTCTTGGGGTCTTCCTGGGGACCTTCTCGCTCATCCTGGTCTCCAACCTTGCCGACTCCCTTGCGGCAAAGGGTCGGATGGAGCTTGATAAACTGGGAAAAAATCTCCTCGTGGTACGTAGCGGGAGAGTATTGCGATTCGGGCCACAGACCCGGTTGTTCACCGAAGCGGCCAATCTCACCCTCGGAGATGCCGCGGCCATTGCCGTCGGTTCGCCGCTGGTTGCCGCGGTCTCCCCTGCATCTTTCAAGAACTTTCCTATCCGCTACGGCAGTGTCGTCCTCTCATCCGTCCTGGTCACCGGTGCTTCACCCAACTACCCGGAGGTGAGGAACTTCTATCCCAAAGAGGGCGCCTTTATCACCGAGGAGGATAACCGGCAACTGGCACGTGTCACTGTAATCGGTAGGAAGGTGGCGGAAAAACTCTTTGCCGGGGAAAACCCCGTCGGCAAATACATTCTCGTCTGGCGGGTGCCCTGTCAGGTGGTCGGAGTGATGGAGGAAAAGGGCGTCGATGCTTCGAATGTGGACCAGGACAATCAGGTGTTTGTCCCCCTAAGAACCTTCCTTCGACGGTTCGTAAACAAGGATTTCATCAATAATATTTTCGTTCAGACTGCGGATCCTGAAACCCTGGCTCCTGCCAAGAAGGAGATTGAAGAGATCTTGCGCCTGAGGCACAAGACCAAGCGGGGGCAAAAGGATGATTTCACCGTGATCGATCTCAAGGACGTCGTGGCGCTGAAGAGTCAGGCAACCTACATGATTACGACCCTCGGCAGGATTTCCGCCGTGGTCTCCTTCCTCATCGGCGCCATCGGTATCCTCTCCATTATGATCCTCATCGTCAATGAACGTCGTGTCGAAATTGGAATAAGGCGGGCGGTCGGCTCTCGAAAACGAGACATCATCCTGCAGTTTCTGTTGGAATCCTCATTCATTTCTTTCCTGGGCGGGCTGGCCGGGGTCTTACTGGGATTGCTCGTAAGCATCCTGGTATTCACTTTGTCCCAGCTTCCGTTCACCATTTCCCCGGGAGGGTTGATCGCGGCTTTCGCCGCTTCGGTTATGGTAGGCATCCTGGCCGGCATATACCCTTCCCAAAAGGCCACCACCATTCAACCTGTGGATGTTATCCGATCATGAGAATCATGCTCTACAGTCAGCATGTCCTGGGTATAGGCCACTTCTTCAGGAGTATGGAAATCGCCCGGGCTTTGAAGGACCACGAAGTCCTTTTTGTCGAAGGGGGTGATCCTCTCCCGGGCTTCCTTCCGCCAAACCACGTCAGCCGATTCCTGCTGCCTCCCCTCATGATGGATGCCGAATTCAAGTCTCTGGGGGCCGGCGACGGCGGGATCGAGGAAGTCAAAACGGCGCGAAGGAAGCTTCTCCTCGACAAGGTCCAAGATTTTGCCCCGCAGGTGTTCCTGACCGAATTATTTCCGTTCGGGCGCAGGCAATTTCGCTTTGAGCTGCTGCCGGTCTTGAAGTTCCTTCGCGAGCGACTGCACCCAGTACGGGTGATCTGCAGCCTGAGAGACATTCTCGTCGAGAAAGACGACCAGGCGAGCTATGAGAGATGGGTGTTGGATATCCTGAATTCCAATTACGACCTGCTGCTGATCCATTCCGACCCCCGCTTGATCGCCCTGGAAGAGACTTTTTCGCAGGTTGATGCCATCCGCATTCCCATTCAGTATACCGGCTTCATATGCAAGCCCCTGCCCAGCGCGGGAAAACGCCCGGAACAAAAGGTCATCGTGGCAAGCAGCGGGGGTGGAAAAGTGGGCGTTGACCTGCTTGCTGCAACGATCGTGGCAGTGCAGTCGCTGCCCGACTCCCGGATTCTGCTCAGGGTGTTTATCGGCCCGTTCATGGAAATGGCTGATCAGGAGACCTTGCACCACCTGGCCCGCAGAGACGCTCGCACCGTCCTCCACCCCTTCTCCCCCGACTTTCAGGCGGAACTCACCGCCGCAGACCTCTCCATCAGCATGGCCGGCTATAACACCTGCATGGACCTAATCAGCACCAAGGTCAGGGCGCTCGTCTTTCCCTTTCCCCAAAACCGGGAGCAGGGCTTGCGGGCAAGGAAACTCGCCCGGTTGGGGTTGGTTGAGGTGATCAGGAGGCCGGACGCCGTATCCCTGGCTGGAATGATCAGTGACGCGCTGGGGGCATACGCTCCCCACCCCGACCCCAACCTGGATCTGGGAGGGGCCGCCAAAACCGCCCGGTTGATCAACGCCTTCGCCACCGCCGGACCATCCGGACGCCGATTCCAAGATCCTCATTCATCTCTGACTTGAAGCTTGGCGGTCGCATCCTGAATTCGGATCAGGACATGTTTCAAGTCGACTTCCTCAGCCGGTCTGAAACAGCCGCTGCAGGGTCCGCTGCAGGGTCTTGATGTGATAGGGCTTCTGAATGAATGCATCAAAATCCGGTCCGGCAAACCGCAGGCTGGTTTCTTGTTCACTGTATCCGCTGGAGAGAATCACTTTTGCCTCCGGCCGTATCCGCCGCAGCTCCCTCAGGGTCGCCACCCCATCCATGCGGGGCATGGAATAATCCAGTATGACACCGTCGATTTCACCGGCACGGACTTCGTAGACCTGAACCGCGTCCACACCGTCTTCAGCCTCCAGCACCCGGTAGCCAATGAATTCCAGCATATCCCGGCAAACCTCCCGGACAACGGGATCATCATCCACCACCAAAATAGTACCGTGGGTCGAAGACCCCTTGATCGGAGACGGCGCCTCCATCGGGAGATCTCCCGCCGGGTCCGTATCCGCAGGCATTCCCTCCGACTGGGGGAACAAGACACGAACCCGGGTACCCTTCCCGGGTTCGCTTTCCAGAAAGATGGCGCCATCATGTCCGCGGACCACCCCCAGCACCGCAGCCATGCCCAATCCGCGGCCTTTCGACTTGGTCGTGAAGAACGGCTCAACGAGCCGCCGACGGGTCTCCGAATTCATGCCGCAGCCGGTGTCGGTCACTTCCAGGCACACGAAACGTCCGGGTCGTGCTCCTTCTTCGAGGCTGCCGCTGAGATCAGCCTCGGTGTAGGCTTCCACACCCGTGGCCAGGGTCAGGATGCCGGCTTGCTCCCCGATCGCCTCGGAACCGTTGGTGATCAGGTTCATAACCACCTGCTGGATTTGCCCCACATCCGCCCGGATCGCAGGCAGCCCCTCACCGAGCTGCATACTGAAGGTGACATTCTTGGATACGGCCGCTCTCAACAGGTGCGAATTCTCCAGCACCAGCTCGTTTAGATCGACATCCCCGATGATGAATTGGCCCCTGCCGGAATAGGCAAGGATCTGGCGCGTCAGGTCGGTGGCCCGTTTCGCCGCTTGAACCGCTTTAGCCAGGTTCGGACGCGCGGAGGAGACGGGGGATAGGTTGTGCAGTGCCAGATCGAGGTTCCCGTGTATCGCCATAAGGAGGTTGTTGAAATCATGGGCGATCCCCCCGGCCAAAACTCCCAGACTCTCCAGTTTCTGTCCATGCAGCAACCGCCG
>JGI20214J51088_10003550_pt1 | contig 10271 bp, 6 predicted proteins | sample WetSurMetagenome_FD_51088 | JGI IMG/M metagenome (IMG submission 51088) | reverse complement strand
ATGTAGAACAGAAGCGTGGGCACATAGAATATGTTGTTAACCCAATAGCTCCAGCCGGAGACAAAGCCATGAAAACTTCCGAATGCGATTTTGCTCCAGTTGTAGATGCCACCTTCTTGCGGGTAGCGTGTTGATAGCTCGAGCACGGCTATCGATTGCGGAATAAAAAACAAAACAAATCCGACGACCCAGAAGAGCAACGCTCCCGGCCCTGAGCCCGCAACGACAGGAACACTGTTGAGATTGACCAGCGCGGCAATGAGGAAGAAACTAAGGTCGGAGAGACCGAGGACTCGATGAAGACGGACTGCGTGTTCGCTCAATTCTCGTAGATGCGTTCGTGAAGGTTTGGAGAATATTCGTCTTTTCTCTCAGAAATACAAGAAGGTCGCAACAAAAGAAAACGAGGCGGCAAGAATACTGCCGCCCCGCAGAGCATCACCGTCGGCCTCTCCCTGATCACCCCTTCGCCCGGGCACCCAGCTGCCGGTCGACCATAAGGAGTGTCGGACCCGATTCACCCGACATCTTCAGCATCTCAATGATTTCTGATGCGTTCTTCTCTTCTTCAACCTGCTCTTTGATGAACCACTGGAGTTCGATCTGTGATGCATAGTCGTTCTCCTTTGTGGCAATCGCATAGAGATTGTTGATCAATGCTGTAACCTTCTGCTCGTGGGCGAGCACCTGCTGGAAGATCCCCAGGAGACTCGAAAACTCCGTCGGAGGCTTCTCAATCGCCTGAAGCGTCACACGACCGCCGCGTTCGTACACATGCTTGAAGAGCTTCATCGAGTGCTCGAGTTCTTCCTCCCACTGCGCACGCAGCCAGTGCGCCGCCCCAGAAAGGTTCACCGCCTCGCAATGGGCGGACATGGAGAGATAGAGGTAGGCAGACTGGATTTCGTTCCGGATCTGCTCATTGATCGCATCTTGAACTGCTTTGCTGAGCATAGGGGTGTCCTTTTTCCTGTTGTTGAAGTGAGTAAAGCTACCAACTGTGGCACAAAAAGTCAATGAAATCCGCCCTCTTCTGCCGTTTGCACCATCGTCTCATGGTGCGTATCTTGTACCTGCCTATGCGACGTTCGCTTCTCATATTCGTCTTCGGCATTCAATCGGTGCTTGCACAGAGCCCATGGGATGGTGTACGCACCCTCCCGACAACAGGGTGCTCGGCCAAACCGCTTGGCGTCGGTCAATCATACGCGGCTTCCGCCTCGGACCCGACTGTCGATGCCCTCTACTACAAGCTCGATCTCCGGCTGATTATCCCGTCGTCAACTCTCCAGGGTGTGACGACAGCCCGCCTCCGCGTCGTGTCCGACAGCACCAACGCTGTGTCGCTCGATCTTTCTGAAAGCATGATCCTCGATTCGGTTCGCATGAATGGCCAACGCGTAACCACAACCCGGTTCCCTGGAAGCTTCCTGATCCGTCTTCCACGCCCCTATCACAGAGAAGAACTCGTCACCGCTGAAATCACCTACCATGGCACGCCAGACGCCACAGGATTCGGAAGTTTCTACTTCTCCTCCCTGCCCGGCGGTCCGTGGGTGTGGTCACTGAGTGAACCATATGGAGCGCGGGATTGGTGGCCCTGCAGAGACCATCCGCTGGACAAAGCAGACTCGATGGACATTCTGATTACCTGCCCGACCGGATTGCGAGCAGGTTCGAACGGAAGACTCATGGCAGTACGGGACAACGGCGACGGCACATCCACCCACTTCTGGTCGGAACGATATCCGATCGCCACGTATCTGGTCTCGATCGCCGTCTCGAACTACGCCACCTTCTCAAATTGGTTCTTCGTTTCGCCCACGGACTCCATGGAGATCCTGAACTACGTGCTGCCTGAACATCTTGCGCTCGCGCAGCAACAGTTGCCCAAGACAGTCGACATGCTTCGCATCTTCTCAACACTGTTCGGCGCCTACCCGTTCCTGAAAGAAAAATACGGACACAGCGAGTTCGGCAAAGGAGGCGCCATGGAACACCAGACCATGACCTCCACAACAACATTTGCCGAAGACGTGGTGTCCCATGAGCTGGCCCATCAATGGTTCGGCGACCTCATTACCTGCGCCTCATGGCAGGACCTCTGGCTCAATGAAGGATTCGCAACCTACAGTGAATCCCTCTACCGTGAAGCCCGCTACGGAATTTCCGAGTACTGGCAGTTGATCAATGCCCGTATGACAAGCGCAAAAAACGCGAAGGGCTCGGTATTTAAGGTCGATACCAGCTCAGTGGCAAACCTCTTTGCGGTAACCGGAGTCTATGCAAAGGGAGCATCAGTGCTCCATATGTTGCGGCATGTCGTCGGAGACTCTGCGTTCTTCCGCATCCTCAGAACCTATTGCGCAGATACCCGCTTCCGCTATGGCACGGCGTCCACCACCGATTTTCAGGGTGTGTGCGAATCCGTTGCCGGGCAGCCCCTCGGATGGTTTTTCAACGAATGGATCTACGGCGAGTCGTATCCGCGGTACACATTGCGGTGGTCGGTAACGGGTTCGGGCAATCCCCGCCGCGTGACGGCGACCCTCACCCAGGCACCGCAGAACACAAGCCCGGCCTTTTTCACGATGCCGGTCGACCTCCGCTTCAGCGGCGCCGGCAGTGACACGACCATCCCGGTATTCAATTCAAAAATCAATGAAACATTTGAATTCTTGCTGCCCTTCACNCCGGAGACGGCNGACATCGACCCCGGGAACTGGATCCTCCGTGACGTTCTCGCGCCGGACCCCCTGATCCCGGAAACGGCGCAGCTTGACCAGAACTACCCCAACCCGTTCAATGCGGGAACCACGATGACGATAAAACTTCCCAGCCGGATGCACGCCACAGTGCGTATCTATGATCTCCTCGGCCGCCGGCTCGCCACATTGGTTGACGGCCTTCAGGAACCAGGCACACATACGCTCCGTTGGGAAGGTAACGATGATGCAAGCCACCCCGTCGCCACGGGAGTCTATGTTGCCCGATTGGAAACCACTACTGCCACCATTGCACGTCGACTACTTCTCCTCCGATAGACCGCCATGACGACACACCCAGGAACTGCGTTCATTACCGGCGCTTCCGCCGGCATTGGTAGGGCGTTCGCCCGCCGGTTGGCGAACGACGGCTACAACCTGTTGCTGCATGGAAGACGGGAACCTCTGCTGAAATCTCTCTGCGAGGAGTTGCAGGCCCGGCACGGCATCGACGCCGGGTACGTCATCGCCGAGCTCTCCAACCCCCATGAGCTCCATGAGCTCGAAGTGCGGCTCCGGACAATTGCGGATCTCACACTGCTGGTGAACAATGCGGGGTTTGGAACAGCGCACTCCTTTGAGAAGGAAGATATCGAGCTGCTCAATGCGATGATACAAACACACATTACCGCACCGGTTCGCCTCATCCACGCCGCTCTCCCCGGAATGCTGGACCGCCGACAGGGTGCGATTATCAACGTTTCCTCCGTCGCCGGCTTTCTGGTCTCTCCAGGCAGCCTGTATTGCGGAACAAAGGCGGCTCTGACAAACCTGTCGGAGTCATTGGACCTCCAGGTCCGGGACAAAGGTGTGCGGGTCCAGGCCCTGTGCCCGGGCTTCACTCGCTCCGAGTTCCATCAACGGATGGGAGTGGACACCTCGGGTGATTTCTTCAAGCACTTTATGAGTGCCGAACAGGTGGTCGAGGCCTCGCTGAAGGCACTCCAGCGCGGCCGGGTGGTGTGCATTCCGGGGCTCAGGTATAAACTCACCGTGCTGGCACCCCGTTTCCTGCCCAGGAATGTGCTCTACGGGCTGGGGTATGTCTACCGGTGGATGAGAGGACAGAGGCAGGGCGTATAACACAAATGGTGGATTGTGAAGCACAATCCACCATTGTACACCGAACAAGCATCCACTTCCAAAGCTACTTCGCCGGTTTCACAAACAACGCGTCATCCACCCCTTTGTTCACATCGCATTTGTCCAGCGTGAAGGTAATCACCTGCCCCATGACGCTCTGCTCCAGCCGTGTNGGCATTTGCACACCACCGAAGGGCTTGAAGTCAAAGAGATCCGTCGATTGCTCCATCGGACCCCTCGGCGTGTTGTTGACCGTGACCTCACGGAGCTTCAAAAAATCCTTCGAATCAAAATAGTGCCGCATCGTCGGGCCCTTGGCACTGGTAAAGGTCACCTCGTAGGTTTCCTTCCCTTTGATGTCCTTCACTCCTGTCACCTCCGCTGCGTAGCCGAGCGACTTGTAGGCGCTATAGAATTCCATCGCCGCCTCCGGCTTCAACGCCTCCAGCTGCTCACCGGTAAGGTCCTTGATCCCCTGCGGCGTCCCCGCCCAACCGGCGTTGCCGTCAACAACCTGACGCTGCACCATCCCCATCATATTCATCTCCTGGTAGAGCTTGTCAGGAGCTTTTTGCACGGTCTTGACCTTCATCTCCATACCCTGGATCTTTCCGCTCATCTCGATGGTCTTGTCCTTGATCGCCACATACGCTTTCTTGCCGCCGGTGCGATCCAGGAACTTGGCGAAGATCTCATCCGGCGTCATCTTCACCGACCCCGCGGGTTTCTCCACCACCGGCTTTCCTTCTTCGTCATACATCGTCACTGGGCCCAATTTCCCGAGCTTCTCGCGAACATCCTTCGCGGCGCCGACCACTGCGACAAGCATATGATCGGGATCAAGGTACTGTTGGGCTGCGCGCCGGACATCCTGAAACGTCACCGCTGCCACGCGCTTGAGGTAGGTCTTGTAGTAGTCCTTTGGCAATCCGTAGCGTTCCATTTCTATCGCGTACGACGCAACAGTGTTCGCGTTCTCCAGGCTCGCGACAAACTCGCCACTGAGCGAGTTCTTTGCCATCTCCAACTCTTTGGCATCCACATCGTCCTTCCGGATGCGCTTGAGTTCGTAGAAGATTTCATTGAGGGCGCTGTCTGTCACACTGTTCCGGACGGATGTCGAGGCGGTAAATGCTCCGACGAGTTCATCAGCACCGATTGAACTGTATGCGCCATACGTATAGGAATGCTTTTCCCGCAAATTGATGAAAAGGCGGAATATGCCACCGCCGAGTATGCGGTTCATGACCGTTACGGGCATAACATCGGGCGAGGTCCGGGGAAGCGTCACGCCCTGGCCCACGCGGATGACCGATTGCACGGAACTCGGGCGATCCACAAGGGCCACCTGGGTTGATGCGAGCGGCTTGACCTCCGGATACGTTGCTGCCGGCAGTGTCCCCTGCTTCCAGGCGCCAAAGTATTTGTTGACCAGCTTCAGCACATTCCCCTGTTCCACATCTCCCACAACAGCAATGACTGCCCGGTTTGGCTTGAAATAGGTGGCGTACATCGCGAGGCATTGTTCCCTCGTGATCTTGCCCACTGTTTCTTCCGTCTGCACCTCGCCGTACGGGTGAGTGCCCCCATAGAGCACTCTCTTCCGAATGACTTCCACAATAGCATTAGGTTCGGATTTCCGGGCCTTCAGCCCTGATTGCGCCTGCATCACGACCTTCTCCAGCTCGTCCTTCGGGAATGACGGATGGAGCGTGATATCCGCGAGCAACTCGATCAATTTTTCGGTGTTGCGTGAGAGACCCGACGCAGAGAGCGACGTGCCTCCGGCTTCGAGCGATCCGCCAAGTTGATCGATCTGTTCATCAATCTGATCTTTTGTCCGGGTGGCCGTTCCGCACTTCATCACCTCGCCCGTCACCTCCACTACGCCGGCAGCTTCGCCTTCAAGAATCGGCTTCCTGTCAATCAGCAGCCTGATGGCAACAGTGGGCAATTCGGTGTTGCGAACAACTATCACCCGTATCCCATTCGCCGTAGTCACCAGTTCATAGTCGGGGAACGATGCTTCGGGGGCGGGGCCCGGAGAAGGCACTTTGGTTCTATCGAGCTGTGCAACAGCATGCTGCGCCAGCAACAGTGCGCAGCCGACGAGCAACATCAATGTCCGTTTCATGGTCGTGGCTCCTTTCTGTTACTGTGCTTGAGGTTTTGGAACGTAGTACAGCACTGTGCGATTCTCATTCTTGAGGTACTGCTGGGCAACCCGCCGGATATCCTCCCGCGTGACTCCCGTGAACTTCGAGATCTCCGTATTGATGAGATTGGCATCGCCGAAGAACAAGTGATACTCGGCGAGCAGCATCGCCTTCCCTTGCACTGTCGAATTTTTCTCGATGAACTCGGTCTCGCGCTGGTTCTTAATCTTTGTGAGCTCCCCCTCCGTAATCAATTCCTTCTGCAGGCGGCTGATTTCCTGCTGCTCCACATTCTCCACCTCCCCGGGCGTTTTGCCGCCATTTGCCAATGCCAGCACCAGGAAGAGACCTGGATTCTCCAGCGGCATCGGGGCTGATTGGACCATAACGGCAACGCGTTCCTTGTCGACAAGACGCTTCGTCAAGCGGGAGCTTTCACCACCCGACAACACGGAGGTCAGCATGCTCAGGGCGTAGTAGTCTTTCGTGCCCTGCGCCGGCATGTGATACGCCATGATGACCGCAGGAAGCTGGACGTTGTCCGGAACGGTATCCCGGACTTCCGTCGTCTGGGGCGGCTCAACTTCACCCGGCCGGTAGATGTCGCCGACCCCGCGTGGAATACCCCCATAGTATTTTTCCACCAAGGCTTTCGTCTTTTCAGTGTTGATGTCTCCGGCAATCACAAGGCAGGCATTGTTCGGCACGTAGAAACTCTTGTAGAACTGCCGGAATTCCTCGATGGTGGCACGGTCGATGTACTGTGCCGTTCCAATCGGCGTCCAGCGATAGGGATGAACCTTGTATGCATGGGCAAACGCTTTCTCCTGCCACGTGCCGTACGGGCGGTTCTCAAGTCCCTGCTTCCGCTCTTCCTTCACAACTCCACGCTGGGTCTCTACACCCACAGAGTCGATCTTCAACTGCAGCATCCGCTCCGACTCCATCCACATGGCGAGTTCCAGCTGGTTGGAAGGAAGCGAGATGAAATAGACGGTCTTGTCGAAACTGGTGAAGGCATTCAACGTCCCTCCGGCGCCTTGCACCATCTTGAAAAACTCGCCACGCGCGATGTTGGGCGATCCCTCGAACATCAGGTGTTCGAAGAAATGGGCGAACCCTGTGCGATCGGGTTTCTCGTTCTTCGATCCCACGTGGTACGCAACGACCTGCGACACTATCGGCGCAGAATGATCCTCGTGCAGGATCACATGCAAACCGTTCGGGAGGTTGTACTCCACGAACTTGATGTTCACTTGCGCTGAGGCCAGCAATGGCACCACCGCAAGGAGTAGCAGAAACCGCCAACGTTTCACGGTCTTTTCCTTGAGTTGTTGTGGACAGGTTGAGGAATCAGGAAATGAGCAACAATTATGGTACGGTACGTCCGTGTCCTTGTTACACTGCGCCTAATTGACCACGATTGTGTCGGTCTTCGTTACCACCGTCCGCGTGGTGACTGTCGTCAATCCGCGACGCAGTGTCACGGGGGCGGCCAGTTCCGGATACGTCAGCTCGATACTCTCTATCACCTTCTGCCCGGTTTTCATCGTCAGGGCCACCGGAACATCCAGTATGCTATCGGGAAAAGCATACCAGGCAAGCGTCTTGCCCCTCACCGACCTGAGTGTCCCGGAACTGCGGACCCCCTGAGACCACGGGGATTCCAATTCGAACGGTTGCTCCGAACTGTATCGGATTTCGACTAGCAACGGACGGCGGGTGCCCAGAAGTTCTACCGCGCGTCGAACTACTCGGGAAGAATCCTTCCTGGAACTGTCTACCCGGGTTTCCTGCTGCGCAGAGACGGTGACCCAACCCACTCCGGATCCCTTGCCCAAGTGCGGAACGAAGCTGTTGGTCTCCCCTTCGAGAACCGTATCACGATCGGCAATACGCACACGCAGCCCGTCCAGGAATTCGCCCCCTCGAATTTGCAGCGAACTTGAGTCACTGCCGATCTCGTACCGCTGCTCGGCCCGGACCGTCCGCTGCCACTGGGCATCGTAGACGGGGCGATTCAGAAGCACAACGGCAACGGCAATAATTGCAGGAAGGAGCACAATGAGGGTCCACGTGTTCCGAAAACTTTTCAGCCAGAACAGATCACGGCCCGAACTTCTATAGACAGCCGAAACACCAAAGACAAACGGGAAGGACAGCAGCACGAAGAAAAGAACATACACGGCATCGATAAGTCCCACTTTCCACCATGCGGTAACCACAGCACCCGCGAGACCCCTCTGCAGCAACCCGAGGATCTCAAGGAACACAAGGTGGAGCGGCAGGTAAAACGCTGCAAGCGTCAGCGCGCCCTTCACAATGGTGTGACGCACAAGAATCGCAAGCGAAAAGAAGAGGAGCGCTGAACCGGTATACAGAGCGATCTCCGGATTGGCGAAGGCGAGCGCTGCAGTAGCTATCACAAGGAAAACGAATGCCCTGAGGAAATAGACGTAGGGATCAGCACTGACGCGTAGCCGGTGAATCACCTGCAGCGCAAGCCACAGCCCCACCCCACCGCAGAGCAATGCAAGAACAACGTATGCACCGAAGTTGTTGACCCAGGGATATCGGTAGCCCCGGATTGCGCCGGCAACGGTCTCGGGAAACCAGACGAACACCTGAAGTATCAGACCGGCAAGAAGAAGCTTCAGCGCAGACCAGCGCGGCTGCTGCGATTTGACTCTGACTCTGTTGCGGCGCAATTCCTGAAAGGCGACGAGCGAACAGATAAGAGTAATGACGTGAAATATCCACAAGAACCAATGGTCCACGAACAGCAGCCGGTTCCCGATCTGGAGGAGATAGTAACTCTCGGTAGTCCGTGACGGGGTGCCGCGATCAAACCGCTCGGCAAGCCGCTGTACGAGCATCCCTGAGCGGGCAAGACCGCTGGAGTCAAAAGTCGTGAGATTGTCAAGTTGAGTGTGAATCGGGTACGATACATCGGACGTGAAGTCAATCGCCGGGATCCCCTTCTCAAGGAAGGGCATGTGGTCGGAACCCGTCCCGCCTGGCGTCGAAGCGTTGAGCGTTGACGTATGGGTAAGGTAGCGGAGGTTTCTCAACCCGAGTTCACCGTAGTATACTTCAAATGCTGCAGCCGGCAGCCAGCGCGGTGCACTCACTTGAAATGCCGCGTCAGGATCCATCTCCAGGAAGCCCGCACCGTCAGCCATGTCCACCTGCAGCATCAATGCGACACTATCAATAAGCGGGAAGTCCTTCACAAAATGCGTCGAACCCCTGAGCCCTTCTTCTTCGCCGCCGAAGCAACAGAACACAAGAGTGGATTGACGCTCCTGAGGAGCAAGGACGCGGCAGAGCTCCATGACGCAGGCTGCCCCGGACCCGTCATCGTTGGCGCCGGGGATGTCGGGGCCGGCCGAGTCAATGTGACCACCGATCACAATCATACGCCCTGTCCGCCCGCGCGCAATACCCACAGCTATGCCACTCCGTGTGTTCACACCCCCGGCAACAGTCATCGGAAGGACGTAGCTGGTATCGCATCCGTATTCCCCGAATTTCAACGCCGCAAACCCCAGGGCGCGTTGCTCAGCCGGCGAACCCATGGGCCGTGGACCAATGTCGTGAACAAGCGTCCGGAGTAGCGCGTACGCATTCGAACCCGAGAAATCCCCGTTCGCTGATGCAGCTCCCGATGCCGGGAGAAAGGTGACCAGGGCCAGAGCGAACGAGCTCGCAGCGAGAACAGACCGCAGAACCCGCCCCGGGAAGACGCGCGACATGATCAGGGTTTCCAAGGAGTTTCCGGTACGTTGGCAATGAGGTTGGCGAATCGGGCAAGGACAAACAGAAGATCAGACAGGCGGTTCAGATATACGGTGACATCGTCTCCAATATCCTCGGCCCGCGAGAGACGTACAACGTTACGCTCCGCCCTCCGGCAAACCGTGCGCGCGAAATGGAGACGGGCAGCGACCGGAGATCCTCCCGGAAGAATGAAATTGCGGAGAGGTTGCAGACGGGCGTCTAGTCCATCGATCTCCCCCTCGAGCATCTCGGCATCCTCTGCCGCGATGCGCCGGAGATCTTTCTTGTCTGCCGAACGCGGCGTTGCAAGATCAGCACCCAGAACAAAGAGCGCGTCTTGAACACGGGCCAGCAGGCGGTCGATTTCGGGATGCGCGTTGTCAGCGCGAACAATGCCTAGCACGGAATTCAACTCGTCCACCGTGCCATACGCTTCAATCCGAAGGGCATCCTTCGACACGCGCTGACCGCCAAACAGCGACGTGTC
>JGI20214J51088_10003549_pt1 | contig 10271 bp, 7 predicted proteins | sample WetSurMetagenome_FD_51088 | JGI IMG/M metagenome (IMG submission 51088) | reverse complement strand
ATCCATACGTAAATTTTAAAGAAATTATGAAATTAGAAGAAAAATACGATGCCCGATCTTCTTTTTATTTTCTTTCACTTGATCCTGCAGACCAAGATTATTCATATAGAATTGAAGATTTGAAAAATGAGATACATACCATCCAGGACTGGGGGTGGGAAGTTGGACTTCATGGCGGTCACCAGGGATATTGTGATCTTAATAAGCTCAAAACCGAAAAAANGAATCTCGAGAAGATAACCAATAATTCAATAATCGGATGTCGCAATCACTACCTGAAATTTGTCGTGCCGGATAGCTGGGAAATATTGAGCAACGCTGGATTTAAGTATGATTGTTCATTTGGTTATGCTGATTGTGCAGGATTCAGAAATGGAATGTGCCATCCGTTTAAACCTTATAATCTGAATAATGGCAAAATCATTGAAATCATTGAGATCCCCCTGATAATAATGGATGATTCTTTATTCGATAATTATATGAGATTAGATCCTGAAAGGGCATGGGAGATCACACGGCGATTAATTGATGCGGCTGCAAAATGCCATGGCGTTATTACCCTGCTATGGCATAATTACTCCTTTATAGGGGATCATAAAAACTTCTATGAGAAAATCCTGAAATACTGTGCTGAGAAAGAAGCGTGGATGACAAGTGGGGAGCAAATCTCAACATGGTGGAAGGATAATGTCAAAGATTGAAGCGAGGATACTAACCGAATCTGAATACAACCAATGGGATAAATTAGTTGAACAGTCAGGAAAATGGACGATATTTCAATCATCAAAATGGATTACTACAACTGCGAAAAATCTTCATTTAGATTATATAATTATCGGTGTTTTCAATAATTCTGATTTGATTGGGGGTTGCTCTTTTTATATAAAAAGTATATTTCATGCATTAAAATTTGGTTATACCAACATACCCATAACCCCCTACGGAGGGTTTATTATTTCAGTTCCGAAGAGCTCAAATGTCCGTGCATCCGAAGGAAGAGAACACGAGATTATCTTGTTAATCCTCGAAAAAATTAAAACATTAAATCTTTTTAACGTAACTATTATTAACAATCCCGCTTTAACTGATATTCGCCCTCTTATACGGCAAGGGTGGACAGAGCGGGTATATTATACATATATAATGCCTCTCGAAAATGATATTTTTTTGAATGTTTCCCATGAAGTAAAAAAGAGTATTCGAAAGGCTCAGAAAATTGGTATTAATGTTAAAAAGGAGTACAATTTTCAAATTTACTGGAGATTAACAAAATCAACATATGATAAACAGAATATGAACATACCGTATCAAAAAGAATACCTTTTTAGCTTAATGGAAATGCTGTTGAAAAATAATCTCGGTGAAATGTGGATTGCAGAAACCCCCTCAGGGGATCCAGCATCTGCTGCGTTTGTTATATTCGGCTCTGATATGGTTCACGGGTGGGTAGCAGCAAATGATCCGAGATTCAAAGATACCCAAGCAATGTCATTTCTTCTTTTTGAAATGATGAAAGAATATCAGAATCGTGGATTTAGCAGTATGAATTTAATGGCTGGGAACTTGCCTCATCTTTCAAAATTTTATTCGAGTTTCAATCCAAAGCTTCTTTCCTATTATAAGATAGAGAAAACTGCATCCATCTTTCTTTCTAAACTTTTAAAAGATTTAACAGGGTTGTAACTTCTTTTTCCGGATAGAGTGACTGGTCTCTTTAGAAATTTCTTCGACGGATAAAAACTCTGTATCTCCGTTACATATTCGGAAAAACGGTGAGCTTGTTCTACCCTAACGATGACGTATTCCCCATAACGGCTATCGATTCATCAGTGTTTACCACAAAGCCACTATTACTCCGCCAGAACCGGAGATACGGAAGTATTTTCTGACAACTTCGCTATCAGTTGAAACTAAGCACCAGGTCCTTACCGGGCTCATCACATCGAAAAGCTGGATTCATGATACCCGGCATGCCAGATTTGCTTTGTCAATGTTACAAAACACGGAGGTCCGAGTGTTATGTCATGGAAAAAGTGTACGAATCTGTAACAATTCATCGTATAATCCAAAAAGACCTCCATGCCGACTCAATTATTCCTATCTGTTCCTGAAATATATGATTGTCCTGGAGGAACTTACCGTCAGGAAATGGCTCTTTAATTCGATAATGTCAGAAACGGAGACGCCAACTAGTCGAAAACAAATTCTCTGTCCTGAAAAGGAAGTTCGGTGGTGACCTTAAAGCAAGAGTATTTGCCATCCAGAAAAAGGAAATCACCAATAAAATGATTGTAGGTAGCCTTCACCCGTTCCCACTATTTCTCTTCAGTGAGGTTTTCTCCAGAGCAACATTTTTTATTACTTAATGTTAAGATTCATGGTATGAAGAAGGAATGGTTAAGGGAACTCGATTATTTCCGAGGGTTCGCGATATTGGGTGTTATTGCCATTCATTCATTTCGTCTCCCACCTCCTTCACTCCTTAAATATTATGAAGGTTATCAGTATTCTCCAATTAACGATTTGATTCTCCAGACGATTACCAGTTTCATGGCCTTCGCCATCCCATTATTTATCCTCGTATCGGGCATTGCATTGGCTTATAACTATTATGATAAAATCAGCTTTATCGATTTCTATAAAAAGAGACTGCTGAGAATTATCCCGCCATATATCTTTATCTCACTTATCAGCATTTTTTCGCTTGGATTACTGACTCAAATACCTTCAATCGAGACGATTATTTTCAAATTGTTNACTGGTACCGCGTCAGACCCATTATGGTTTGTGGTTTTAATTATACAACTGTACTTAATATTCCCNTTCATATTTATTGNGATAATAAGATTGCAGAGAAAATCATCAATATTTTTTATAATATTCCCTGCAATGGCATTACTTATACAAATTATTTGGACTTTTTACGTTCTCCCAATACATTTTATAATTCCATTTTTTGCCAGTTATTTCTTTTATTTTGTTATCGGGATTTATTTTGGTATTTTCTATAAGGAGACACTATTCAGGATTAGAACGTTACCGGTTTTAGTTCCTCTGGTTTTCTCGTTAGGTTCCTTCTTATTCATTTTCCTTAAATGGAATGAATCTATACTTTGGGTTCCATTAAGTTTGATATTTAACATTAGTACCATTATCTTAATAATAAAATTGACATTGGCGATTATTGAACAAAACTTTTCCTTGGGATCATTCATTCGCTATATTGGCGTAATTTCGTTCGGTGTTTTCCTTATCAATCCATTTTTTAATTATATTTTTTGGATATTGTTATCAAAATCTGACATAAACCCGTCCAATTTTATATATTTTCCGTTAATGTTTCTATTATTGATTATATCATCTGTACTATCAATTAAGATTTTAATGAGAATCCCCTATCATAAGTGGTTAATCGGGGTTTAATGTACAATAGTACATATGAATATTGGCTCTGGAGAAAACCTGAGTTCTCAGAAGTAGGAAACTGACCATAAAAGCTAAGGTACAATCCTTCTTACATTGTTATACTGACGAATGAGGAGAGAAATAATGTCAGCAAACCGGTGGATCAGGTTTGTTGAATTATTTTCAATTGATCAAAGATTCCAGAATTTCTCTTTTCTCATCAAAATTCTCCAAAAAAGACGTAGACTCAATATCAGCTCTCATACTTCTTCTCCTCAAAGAATAGCTCTCATAAGACTATCGGGGATACTGCTGAACTCACCAACGTCATGGATTCTCTTCGTGAAAAGATCCATCTTGATGAGGTACCCCTTTTCACGACGCTCCACAAATTCTGTCAAACCTCAAATAAGTCTCGAATAAGAGAGCAATGAAATGTATTCTGGTTCGTATTGCCTGCTGGGAGGATTCTTTCGTATGCAGAGAAATTGCAGTTTGGGTAAAAATAATTCGGGATATCATAACTATTAACTTAAATTTTTATAAAGTTCTAAGAGTCTTGTCTCCATTATTACCCAGCTGTATTTTTTTTCGTATGCTGCTCGAGCGTTTTTACTAAAGAGTTCGTACAATTGTGGATCGTCCCTTAATTGAATGATCGCTTGTCTTATTTCCTTAATATTATCTCCACGAATGATTAATCCACATTTTTCCTCGATTACTTTTTGAGCCGTTGAAGTGCCTTTATTTACAATAATAGGTTTACCACACATCATTGCATTGAGTAATGTACTCCCACAAATATACTTATTTATTATAACATTAGAATCTCGCAAAACAAAGAGTAAGTCATATTTTTGGATATTCACCATTACTTCGTTATACCCGATCTGCCCAATAAATTGAACTTTTTCCGGCATTTCTTTTTCATAATCTTGTATCTTTTGAACAAGGTCTCCATATCCGGCGATCACTACTTTAACATTGTCGATATCCCTTATTGCCTCAATTATTTTATCCAGATTCAGATTTCGGTCCTTATAAAGGCTCCCTGCATAGAATAGGATGAATAGTGAGTCATTTCTTTTAACGACATGAGTAAAAGCGTCCGGGGGAGAATCATAAATTGCAATAATATCTTTGTTGGGAATCCCATGGAATTCTTCATTTTGTGCATCATCCGCGAGAATAACACAATCTGACATTGATAAAAAAAATTTATCGATGTGCATAAGAATAATTCTTATCATTTCAGGAAGTACCATGCTGTCTTCATACGTGTCTAAAACTTCATAAATTACTTTTTTATTTTTGATTTTAGATACAATAATTACCGGGATAGCAGAATCAAAATTTATTACATGTGCAACATCCCATTTTTTTATTAACAACCAATAAAAAATAAAAAACCACCATAATGGAAGATAAAAAAGAATTAGTTTTCCATAAGGAGCTTTAAGATTCAGTAATTTTTGGTCTATCTTTTGAGTTTTTAGATAGTTTTGATCGGTCAATAAATCGCGATTCCAACCAATAAATGAGACAGAATATTTTTTTTCAAGAATAGCAATTTCTTTTGGGATTCTGACATCTCTGTCAAGAGCATTACTTCTTATAATAATACACTTTTTTCTATCCATAATGAACCCAGACACACTAACTATTACGTGTTTATCTTTTTAATCGCTCAAAAATACCAAGATATTTATTTGTACTTTCAGCAAGAGAGAAATTTTTTATTGCATACTTTCTTCCATTCTCCCCAAATTTTTCCATTAAACCGGGGTTTAATTTCAGATTAAGTATTGAAATTGCTAAATTTTGTGAATCCCCAGCTTCAACCAATATGCCGCATTGCGCCACTTGAATAATTTTGTTCGCATCACTCACTGGTGGAAGCGTGGCAATAACAGGTTTTCCGCAAGCCATTATGCTCATTAGTTTTCCAGGAACGACGGGTGTATTAACATCCTTATCTAAACAAACCAATGAAACATCTGAACACCCGAGTAATTTGACATATTGATCTTTAGACAGGAACGGAAGAAATGTGACATTCAATAATTTATTGTCATTCGCTTTTTTTACGAGATGGTCTTTGGTAAAACCATCTCCGGCAAATAAAAACAGAATCTCAGTATGCTCTTTTAAAATTGTCGCCGAATCAAGTATGATATCTAATCCCTGATGAGGTGAAAAAACACCTGCATATGATACAATATATTTGTTCTTTAAATCAACTCCATGGAAAAAAACATCCTTTCCTGTTGGTTTATAAACCTCAGTATCAATCCAATTATAGATCACATCTACATTTTTTTCCCTGGCCCCATGATTTACCAAATATTTTTTATTGCTTTCTGAATGAACAACAAGATGATCACTATACTGATAGACAATTTTTTCGATCGTTTTAAAGATACCTATTAATAAATTATTTTTTAGCAATCCCATGTCAATTACGGTTTGAGGATATAAATCTTGAATGTTTACGATTATTTTACACCGTTTTATTCTGCTTAATATCAGCGAGGCCAATGCTAAGGGAAGTGGGGGAGAATAAACAAGAATAATTTGGGGTCTTTTTATGAGCAAACCTCTCAAAAATAAAAAAATTGCAGTAGAAAAATGTTCAAGCCCTCGTAATAATAAATTATCTTTTGGAATTGGAAGTCCTCGTATTCTATAAATATTTAAACCTTTTTTTTCCTCAAAAAGCAAGAATTTTTTTTTGTAGGGATNATTACTTGCAGAGTCAATTAGCTTGTAAGGTTTCGGAAATAACGTTAAAATATCGACTTGGAAGTTTTTATCTGATAGCGAAACCCCCAAATCTTCGAATAAATTTGCAGCACTTCCAATTTCTGGCGGATACTGGTCTGTTATTAATAGGATTCGTTCCGCTTCTGACATCTGTCTCCTCAATAAATTTCATTTTTTCAATTGAAAAATAAAAATTACTAAAATTCCGCGCTTTTCTCAATAGTATCCCAATTCTCGACAAACCAATGATAGGTTTGTTTCAGGCCGTTTTCAAATTGCATTTGAGGTTTATACCCAAGCGTTTTCTCTGCTTTGATTATACAGGACAACAGTCGTGTCTTGACATCCCAGTCACGCCGCTCTTTGTACTGGATACCCGCATCATTTCCCGTCAATCGGTTCACGGCATTTGCCATATCGATAACACGCTGTTCTTTACTCGCACCAAGATTGAATGCTTCACCAATTGCTTTTTCCTTTACTCCCATGGCAAGGAGTCCATTTACAATATCCCCGACATACGTCCAGTCCCGGGTTTCCATTCCGTCACCGGTGATGGGAAGGGCCTGTTTCTTCATCGCCCAATAGAAAAAGTTCGGTATCACATTGCGGTATTTCCCTGGTACTTCACCAGGACCATACGAATTGAAAAAACGGGCATTCACAATCGGGAGCTTATAGAGGTTGTGGAAATAATTGGTATAGAGCTCACCAAGAAGTTTAGTAATCTGGTATGGTGTGTGGAGGTGAATGGAGACATCATGTTCTTCAAACGGCATCTTTGACTCAAGCCCATAGACGCCGCACCCTGATGAAGAGTACACGAATCTTTTCATATCAGCAAGTTGCGCATATTGCAGCACTTTCAAAATCCCCAGACCGTTAATCATGAGGTCTTTTTCCGGATTATCCACAGAATTCTGGTTGGCAAAATGTGCGGCAAGATGGAAAACATATTCCGGCTTTTCCTTAAACACCCGCTTCAGGATCGCATCATCGAGAATATCCCCCTGCACAAACATGACGTTATCCGCGTGGGGAATATTCCACGGGTAAGAAGAAGAGAGATTGTCCAGAATAATAACTTTTTTTGCACCAAGTGTGGAAAGTTTCCGGCAAAGATTTCCCCCAATAGCACCCGCTCCACCGGTAACAAGAATTATTGAATCCTGGTAATGCTTCGAAAAATCTTCCATATCAATCACCAACCCGATAATGCTGTTTCATCCAGNCAACTGTTTTACTGATTCCCTCTTTTGGGGTAACTTTTGGATTGTGCTTAAGATCCCTGACTGCTTTTGAAAAGTCCATATGCTTGACTTTCGTTGTAAAGGGTTCAGCCTCTTCGTAATGCACAATTGAATCATCCCTTCCAACAGCGTTAAGGATCAGATCCGAATAATCCTTAATGTCCATTTCCCATTCTGGTTTTCCCCCGACATTATACACCTCACCGGGAATGAAATTATCCACAATATTTGCCCAGGTCCGACAGGAATCCTCAACATAATCGATGATCCGCTGGTGACCTTTGAAGACAGTATAGGGTTTATTAAACAGAGCGTGATAGATGAATTTCGGGATAAAACCCCGGTAGGGTGTATAATGCTCATAAGGACCATAACAGTTAACCGGTCGCACGCGGACTGTTTCCGTACCAAACATCGTGGCAGAATTCATGCACATGAGTTCACCTGCCCATTTTGTTATTGCATAATCATTCATCTGGTAGGTATCACGTATTGGATTATTGACCATCACATCTTCTGACATTGTTCCTTCAAAGTCCCCATACACTTCAGCACTGGAAAAAAAGATCATACGGAATTTCAATTTTTCCTGAAGCCTGATCAGATTTTTTGTACCGACACAGTTGGTCTGCCAGAGATTTTCGTAATAATCCTCGCCATTCCACCGCCCGTATTCAGCAGCGAGATGATACACAAAATCAAACGAGTATTTTTCAAAAATGCGTTCGAGCTGCCGGTAATTCCGGACATCTGATCGGACATACTTTTCCCGTTCGGTGTTCGCGAGATCCACAGCAAGAACCTCATGACCCCGCGAACATAACTCATTGACAAGGTTTGTCCCGATAAATCCCGCACCGCCGGTTACCAGAATTTTTTTCGATTTCATAGTATCCCTCTATTGTGTTACAATTTTGTATTTTTTATAGTTATCAATTACACTCTTGAGATAATTAAAAAATCGTCCCAGTTTTTTTTTAATATGTTTTAATAAATTTGCGGTCTGAACCTGGCACTCCTTTTTAGTGCCGTTTCTCATCTATAATACTTATCAGCGTGTTCAACAATATACCCGCAATCCCCAAGAATACCCCAATAACAATAAACAGTATGCTTATCATTGACATTGTATACGTAAATTTTGATGTTACATAGTATTCATTGAAAGCCTCGGAAGCAGCAATGAGACCAATAATGATAAAAATAAATCCAGGTACCCCGAACATAAGAAGTGGTCTCCTCCGGGTAATCAGATCAACCAATCGGCTGAGTACACCAAGTCCATGAGTGACCGGGTGCTTTTTGTGTTTATGGGGTACATGATAGTTTACCGAAATAGGAACTTCCATTATCGGAAGCCCCATCTCTGAGAAATGAGCGATCATGTCCGATTCAACATTGTATCCTTCGGATCTGAAGTCCAGATTATCCAGAGCCTGACAGGAAAGTGCCCGGAATCCCGACTGTGAATCGGTGACTTTGGCCTTTGAGCCAATATTTGTGAACAGGTCAAGTGTTTTCTGCCCAACCTGACGGTATGAAGGGATGTCCCTTGATTTAGTGAGAAAACGGGAACCGATGACAAGGTCTGCCTTACCTACACTGACCAATCCAGCAACTCTTTGGATTTCGCTAGGATCGTGTTGTCCATCCGCATCGAGCATCACTGCTACTTTGCACCCGGTTTTACGGGCATGACGGAGACCTAGGATCAGTGCATACGCTTTTCCGGTATTGTGATCGAGTCGGAGTACGTCTGCACCGGCTAATCTTGCTACTTCAGCCGTGCGATCAGAAGAACCATCATCAACGACAATTACACGATCGACATACTGCTTTGTGCGAAGCACAACAGAGCCAATAACTAATTCTTCATTATACGCAGGCAGGACTGCATAAAGACCCTTTTGGGGTGGTTCAACGTCTTCAACCTGGATCAGGTGTAATTTAAAAGACGATGGAGACGGCTTGGATTTATTGGAGGATTGGTCCTGTGATACGGGTGAGGGAAGAGGTGTGGCCATGGTGATCTGAATAATTTGTATGCTCGAGATGAAGCTTGTATTATCATGAAAATGACGATGAATCGTCAGATATCAATTGTTATAATTATTATAATTTCATCTACTTTAATTGCTCTACACTTATAAATTTTAGTCTACACTTATAAATTTTAGCAAAGCGCCGGTGCATTGCGTTCCTTTTGGAATGTCATCCGAAGTGATAATTAAAACAGAACATCTATTGAAGGGGGTAAATAAACCTGATACTATCCAAATTTTGAATCAATGAAGAAAATCTTTGTTTTCTCAAAAAAAAAACATAAAAAAAAAGATTCTCGTGTTGAACGCAGAGATCAGGATTGGGGAACTAACCGAATGCTGTTTAAATAAAAAGGGTTAGGCACATATTCAGCCTCAAATATTTTTCATTTTTCCTGGCGATAATTTCGAAAAATTTTGTCGCTGAAATCGAAATAAAAACGTGACTACTATTTTCATCTGTCTTTTATTTCGTGTGATGGATCCGATATACAGGAAAATTGCATTGCGCGGGTCTGAACAGTCATGGGGAGTTAAGGTTATGCCAAAGCCCCGGGGACCGTGATAACGAATGATGGGAGAATTATGTATCCTGGATTTTAGGAAAAATTTAGTGGCTAAAATAACACTTTACCCTAAAAATATGACTTATCAGGGTGGGAGCACGTNNTGACAGAAAATTAATGAATGATGACGCCGAAGGGGAAGTCAGACATTCCAGATCATTAAAACGTTCCCTTTTTTTTGCATACTTCAATGATACGATGCGATGCATCGCCGTCCCCAAAGGGATTGCTCCACGTACGAGGAA
>JGI20214J51088_10003548_pt1 | contig 10273 bp, 7 predicted proteins | sample WetSurMetagenome_FD_51088 | JGI IMG/M metagenome (IMG submission 51088) | reverse complement strand
CCTGCGTTAGGAATGGCAGCCTTTGCCTCGTTTATCGCCGGGACCCTTGGCCTTCTTGGCTTGGTCTTTCTTGCGCCGAGTCTTGCTGAATTCGGTTTGAGGTTTGGCCCTCCCGAATATTTTGCGCTCATGACGTTTGGGCTGACCCTGGTCATCTATCTGGCACGGGGCTCTCTGGCTAAGGCTCTCATGATGACTGCTTTCGGCCTTGTCCTGGCAAGTGTGGGGCTTGACCCCGTGTCAAGCGCTCCCCGTTTCACTTATGGTATCATTGATTTGAGGGATGGGATCGGACTCGCGCAGATGGTCATCGGACTTTTTGGAGTGTCCGAGGTGCTGCTGAGTGTCGAGAAATCTTTTACTCGTGACATCTTTGAAACGAAGATCAAAGGTCTTTTTCCGAATCTCCAAGATTGGAAAGATTCTATTTTCCCAACCCTGCGCTCCTCTGTGCTCAGTTTTCTCATGTCGATTATTCCGGGGATTAGCGTTGTTATTCCTACCTTCGTCTCCTATTCGCTCGAAAAAAGGATTTCAAAACATCCTGAAAAGTTCGGAACCGGCATCATTGAAGGGGTGGCTGTGCCCGAAGCGGCGAACAACGCCGCGGGGGTCGGGAGCATGATTCCCTTGCTCAGCCTGGGTATTCCTACCGGAGCGTCCAGTGCTCTGGTGCTCGGGGCACTGCTCATCTATGGCTTGCATCCAGGTCCACTGCTGATCAAAGAATCCCCGGAAGTGTTCTGGGGGGTCGTCGGGAGTATGTACATCGGAAATGTCATGTTGCTGCTTCTCAATCTCCCCTTGATCAGGATCTGGGTAAGCATCTTGAAGATTCCTTACGCCTTTCTTTTTTCATCGATTATTCTGTTCTGCCTCATCGGTTCCTATACGATCAACAATAGCGTGGCAGACATGTACCTCATGATCTTCTTCGGAATCGTCGGATACTTGATGAAGAAGTTTGACTACGATCCCGTCCCTCTGATTCTGGCCTTGGTATTAGGGCCCATGATAGAAAATGCCTTCCGCCGTTCGATGATCCTGTCCGATGGCAGCTTTCTTATCTTTTTCACGCGCCCTATTTCCGGGATCCTGATGACCCTGGCCCTGGTTATGCTGGTTTCGCCCGTGTTCATGAAAAAGAGGCTGGGAGAGGACATCATCAACTAGAGACCGAGGATTAGGGTGTGAGGGGATGTTATTTCAGGAGATGTTTATAGGAAATCCGTTTTGAGCCAGGGGGAAACGCTACTAAACACTGACGGAGGTGCAAAATGAAAGGGAAAGGGCTTTGGGTTTCATTAGTCGTTATTTCTATCGTTTTTGGGCTAGGATCTTCAGCTTACTCTGAGGATAAATACCCTGAAAGACAAATCCAACTCATCGTTCCTTATGGACCAGGGGGATCCACGGATCTCTGTGTCCGATCGTTCATGGGAGAGGTGGAAAAGGTTTTGAAGCAGCCGGTCTCCATCGTAAACCGACCGGGAGCGGGCGGGCTAACCGGCACCGATGCCGTGGCTAATGCAAAACCCGATGGATACACCTTGTTGGCTACTTCTGCCGGGGTTTTAACCTGGAGCGTTGCTCTCGATCCCACGTCTGCGAGAGAGCTCGACCCAATTGCCCTGATGGCGGTTCAGCCTGCGATGATCACAGCGAGAACGGAATCGGAGTACAAGACCCTTGAAGATGTGATCAATGCGGCCAAGAAGAAACCAGGCTCGGTCACCTGTGGATCGAGTGGGATCCAGGCAGAGACTTATGCCGATCTCGCTCTGCTGGAAGCGGCCACTGGGATTCAAATCAAACATATCCCTATTGCGAGCAGTAGCGAAGGGGCCACTCAACTTCTCGGAGGGCATATCGATCTCTGGATGGGCTCTGTGGCCACCACCCAGAATCTCGTGAGGGCCGGAAGGCTTCGGGGCCTTGCCGTCTCATCTCGCGAGAGAATGCGCGACTTTCCGGACGTGCCAACCTTTGCAGAGAAAGGGTTCCCCCACATCAATGTGAATCTGATCATTGTCATGATGGGGCCGAAAGGGTTGCCTCCTTTCGTGATCAAAGCATGGGAGAGTGCCTTGGGAACCGTCCTGGCGAAGCCGGAGATTGTGTCGGCTTTGAATAGAGTGAATTATGACGTCGATTTCCAGACCGGGCCGGACAAACTCAGACAATACTTCAGCGAGGAGATCAAAAGATTTTCAGCTCTGGTAAAAGAAAGAGAGCTGTTAAAGAAGTAGGAAGATTTTGGTCTGGTTCACCTTTTGAATTCTAGTGAAATTTAGAAACTTTTGCCGTCCGGATAAGGGCGGCGACGTTCGGATCCGCCGGTGCCCTGGTGGCCCTGGGAGCTCAGATGGAAATCCTCTCCCCCGGAAGCCGGCGGCTGGATATGCGGTCTGCATCCAGGCGTTTTTCCCTTCTGAACGGAGGGCGGTCCATCAACGGCAAGGGGCATCATTGTGTGGCTCGAAGGTTTTCTTAATGCGCTGAGTTTCAGCAACATCCTGTGGCTCCTGCTCGGGACGCTCATCGGCTTGATCATCGGCGTTCTTCCGGCACTGGGCGCCAACTTCGGAGTGGCCTTGATGCTGCCCCTGACTTTCGGCATGGATCCGGCCACGGCCATCATTTTCCTGGTGGCGATCCACGCGGCCTGCAATTACGGGGATTCGGTCGCCTCCATCGTGATCAACGTTCCGGGAGGGCCGGGTACGGTTGCGACGTGCTGGGACGGGTATCCCATGGCCCAGCAGGGCAAGGCCGGGAAGGCGCTCGGGATCGCGACCTTGAGTTCCTTTATCGGGGGCACGGGAACATGGTTGTTTCTGGCCCTTCTTGTCGGACCCGTGACCAAGCTTGCCCTGTCCATCGGTGCCCCCGAGTATTTCGGCCTTGGGGTGATGGCCTTGGGCCTGGTCTCTGTCGCGTCCAAAGGAGACACCATCAAGGGTCTGATCATGGCTCTGCTGGGCCTGGCTCTGTCCACGGTCGGACAGGACGAAGTGACCGGCCTGACCTACCGATTCTCATGCGGCATTCTTTCCCTGGAGGCAGGGATTCCCATCGTCGTTTCCACCCTGGGAGTGTTCGCCCTTTCCCAGGTGTTGATGATGTTTGAGGAGGGAGGCTCGGTAGCCAAAGCGGCTGAGGTGAAAGACAGCATTCTTTCAGGGTTTCCTGAAGTGATCAAGAGGCCCTTGACCCTGCTCCGAGCCGGGACAGTGGGCTGGTTCATCGGCATCCTTCCGGCTCTGGGCGTTTCTCTTGCAGGAATTGCCTCCTATCTTGTGGAAAAGAAATACTCCCGAGAGCGCGAACAATTCGGGCATGGAGCCCCGGGCGGTCTGGTAGCGGCTGAAGTCGGCAAGGGAGCTTGTGTGGTCGGCGATCTGATTCCCACCTTCACCCTGGGCGTCCCCGGATCGGTCACGGGCGCGATTCTCATGGCCGCGCTCATCATCCAGGGCATTGAGCCCGGCCCCAGGTTCCTTCTCAAGGGCTCCCTTCCTTACACGGTGTTNGCAGGTATAGTGCTCGCGCAGGCGACCTTTCTCCTGAGCGGAGTGCTCTTCGGAAAGGTCTTCACCCGGATCGTGTACTGCCCGAACGCGATCCTTGCCCCTGTGATAACAGTATTGACCTTTGTCGGCGCCTTTGCCGAACGCAACAACGGTTTCGACATCGGCCTGGCCCTCGCCTTCGGGGTTTTTGCCTACCTTCTTGAAAAACTCAAATACCCGACCGTGTGCATGGTCCTTGGCTTGATCCTGGGGCCCTTGGTAGAAGCCAATTTCCACCGCTCCCTCGGAATCAGCTTTGGGACCTATGCCATTTTCGTCACAAGGCCGCTCACCCTGGCCATGCTTCTCATCACGGTCGCTTTTCTCATGGGCCCGTACCTGTGGTGGTTTTTTGTGCAAAGAAGGAGAACACCGGATCTCGATCGGCCCAAAGGCGAAACCATAGGGAAGGTCCCTGCAGGAGAAATTGTTCTCCTTGCGGGGATTGCCGGGCTTCTTGCCGCTTTCCTTATTGCCTGTCAGGGATACAGCGCAGCCTCCAGGCTGTTTCCGTCTCTCATTTCTGCAGGCGGGCTGGTTTTCATCCTCGTGCGTTTCCTTGGGATCGCTCGCCGGCTCACTTTCGGTCACTGGAAATGGCTTCATCCTGGTCCTCTGTTCAAGGGGCACCTAACCTGGCAGTGGGCGCTCTTGACGATGATCGGGTACATGGTCGTGATCCATCTCGCCGGATTTGTTCTGGCCACTGTGGTTTATGTCCCGGCTTCGGTCCTCCTGTGCGGCGACCCGAAAACCAAGCGTGCTCTTGGGATCGGGGTTGCAGTCGCACTGGGTGTTTATGTTTTCTCCAAGTTGGTTCACTTGCAGCTTCCCCTCGGCCTGCTGGAAGTGCTGAGGTAGGGCGCGTGGGGAATCCATCGCTGCGTTCCTCTTCAAGTTTTAAAGAGAAAGGAGGTGGTGGAGGATCTGACTGTAGTCGGGTTTACGCGAGTTCTAAAGAATATCATTTGATCCTGATAAGGAGGGATACCCATGAATAAAGTCGTCAAAATGGCAGTTTTTGTTTTTCTGACCGTACTCCTCGCATTGCCCATGGTAGGGGTTCTCAATCCTGCAAATGGAGCCGAGTGGCCCGAGAGGGATATCACCTTGATCGTGCCCTACGCGGCAGGGGGAGGGTATGATGTCGTTGCAAGGGCCACAGCACCTCATATCGAAAAGAATCTCCCCAAGAAAGCGAACGTGGTGGTCAAGAACGTCCCCGGCGCAGGGGGTAAAATCGGTTTCATGGAAATGGTGAGATCCAAGACGGATGGATATACGATTGCAGTTCTTGATCCCGCAGATGTGGCTGTTCTCCAGGTCAGCGGCCAGTTGGAAGGGGTGGATATCCTGAAACTCTCTTGGCTGGGCCGTCTGGACACACTGCCCGATCTCCTGACAGTGAGCGCGAAATCAGGCTTTAAGAAGCCCGAAGACATGAAGAGCCGCCCTGTGCGCTTTGCAGGCATCGGCCCGGGGGTTACCTTCAGAAGTGCGGTGATCGCCAAAGGTATGGGTGTGGACGCCAGGTTCATCAGTTATGATGGAACCAGCCCGGCCTCCATCGCCACCATGCAGGGGGACATCGATGCCTTTGTGGTCAACTGGGTCAGCGCGACACGGATGGTCGACACCAGCGAGGGGAAACTCGTCCCCCTGTTTGTGGCTGCATCGGAAAGGGTTCCCCAGATCAAAGACATCCCTTGCGCGAAAGACCTGGGGGTGACAGTGGAAGAATCCGTCCTGGGGTACTCCCACATTCTGGTCGGACCGGCCAATCTCCCTGCGGAGGTGAAGAAGCTCTGGGAAGAGGTTCTCAACAAAACGTTTGCCAACCAGGAATGGATTGATCAGATGAATAAAGCCAAGTATCCCCCTTCAGCGCTCACGGGTGAGAAACTGACCGCTGGAATCGCGAAAACGCTCAAAGCTACAGAAGGCCTCAAGGAAATCATTTCAGGCCTGGGAATCAAGTAACCAGGGGCCACCGGGGTTGGCGCATTCGCCAACCCCGTGCCCTCCGCGATGAAGGTCTCAACCCTTCAATCCGCATCCGCCGCCCCCCCCATCGGAGAGAATACAGGTCGATGTGCAGGCCCTTAAATAATAGGATAAGGGACATCCTTAAATAGTTCAATAACTCGCCATTTGCTGTCGCTGCTCAAGCTCAAGGAACCAACGCTTCTTCACCGACGACCTTGGGCAAGGTTGGGCTTGAGAATATGCCGATACACCAGGGGAAGCACGATGAAGGCTACGCCAGCAGCAAGCATAGCGACTGTAACCGGGCGGCTGATCAATGCCCAAATGTCGCCTCGTGCCATGAAAAGGGATTGCCTGAACGTTTTCTCCAGCGTCGGACCCAGAACCAGTGCGAGCACCAAAGGTGCCATGTCGAAGCCGAGTTTCCGAAGGATGTAACCAACTCCACCCATACCAATCAGAATAAGAATGTCCAACAGGCTGTTGTTGACGCTGAAGGTGCCGACCAAACAGAGCACCAGGATGAGGCCCATGAGGAGATGCTGAGGAATTCGCAGGATGTTGGCGAAGACACCCACAAGGGGCAGATTGAGGATGAGCAACACGGCGTTTCCAATGTACATGCTGGCCACAACCCCCCAGAAAATCTCCGGTTGCTGCGCCATCAGCAGCGGCCCCGGCTGCACGCCGTGGATAGTCAATGCCCCCAGCAGCATAGCCGTAGGTGGAGCGAATGGAATCCCGAGCGCCAAGAGAGGCACCATGGAGCCAGCGGTTGCTGCATTGTTGGCGGCCTCCGGACCGGCCACACCTTCGATGGCTCCGTGGCCGAACTCTTCCGGATTTCTCGAGAGTTTGCGTTCCAATCCGTAGGAAGCAAACGTGGATAGAATGGCGGCAGGCCCGGGAATTAATCCGAAAAGAAAACCCATGGCTCCGCCTCGGAGCATGGGAGGAAAGGCTCGCCGCCACTCCGCCAAAGAAGGGAATAGTTCCCTGAAACGAACTCGAATGAGCGATGGGGTACTGGTAATCCGCTCGGCGATGATCAGAACTTCTCCCACACCGTATAAGCCCATGGCGACCGGAACCAACTCCACACCCTGACCGAGTTCCACCCTTCCCAAGGTGAATCGCGGCAACCCCGACATCATGTCCATGCCCACGGTGCCCAGAAGCAGGCCGAAGGTCACCATGAGATAGGACTTGGCCGTAGAGCCCTCGCCCAACTGGGACAGGAAGATAAGCCCCAGGAGCGTCAGGGAGAAGTATTCCGGGGGCCCAAGAAGAAGGGCAACCCCTGCGAGCGGTGGCGCAAAGAACATAAGCGCCACCACCCCAACGGTCCCCGCTGTGAAGGATCCCACGGCGGCCACGGCCAAGGCCGCCCCTCCCCGGCCCTTGCGAGCCATCTGGTAGCCGTCAATTGCGGTGACCACCGAAGCGGCCTCGCCCGGCACATTAACCAAAATGCTGGTCGTTGAACCACCGTACATGGCGCCGTAAAATATTCCGGATAGCATGATAAGGGCAGAAGTCGGTCCCAGAGAAAAGGTGGCAGGGATCAACAGCGCCATGGCTCCCATGGGCCCTAGGCCGGGGAGGACGCCCACGACAGTCCCAATCAGCACACCGAAAAGACACGCAAGGAGGTTGCTGGGGATCAACGCCACACCGAAGCCATATAAGATGCCGTGGAATGCATCCATCTCAGAAGAAAACTCCCCGTGGTAACGGAACGTCAAGAAGCACAGCGAAGAGCCAGTAGGAGAGAGCGGTGGTAAGAAACGCTGATAAGGCAATCCGGCCCCAGTGCCTCATTCCCAAGAGCCTAAGCACGGTCCCCATGAGAAGGGCGCTCGATATCCCATAACCCAACGGCTGAAGGAGAAGACCGAACATTAGGAGAGAACCTCCCACTGCCATCACGCGCAAGAGGTCAGGCCCTCGGGGGAAAGGGTTTTCACGTTCACTTTGCGGTTTGACGGTGCGAAGGGAACTCCAGAGCAGTGAACCGCTCAGGGCTGCCATGGCCATGGCTACCAATAATGGAAANAACCCCGGACCGGGACGGTCCGGGGTCCCCATGGGCAGGTGAAGGCTCGCGAGTCCGTAAGTCAAACTCAACAGAAGAAACGCAGAGACAACAACGGAATAGAGCGAGAGGCCCATCGGTACGCCTACTTGGGGTTCAGGTTCAGCGACTCTAAGAGCTTGCGATTATTCTCATAGTCTTTCATGAGGCGGGCTTTGATATCCTGGGGCCCAAGATACTGGACGTCATACCCCTTCTCCTTTATCGTGTTGGCGAATAGGGGTTCCTCCATCCCTTTCTTGAACGTGTCGTGAAGGGTGGAAAAGATCTGGGGAGGCAGATCCTTCGGCGCGAAGAGGAGGTAGTAGGCTGCAAGGGTGATATCGTACCCCAATTCCTTAAAGGTGGGCGCCTCGGGGAACAGAGGATTTCGTTTTTCCTCGAAGACCCCCAACACCCGGCACTTGCCGGCCTGCACTTGAGGGAGGATCTCAGAAGCTGTGTGGCAATCGGCTTCCACATGCCCTCCCAAAAGCGCCGGCACGCTCTCGGCTGCGCCGGCGAAAGGAACTGTGGTGAGATCGATCTTGGCCATGGCCTTGAGCTGCTCGATATTCAGATGGAACAGTGTGCCCAACCCTCCAGCCAGCCCCACGCGAATCTTGCCGGGGTTGGCTCGCGCGAAGGCGATGAATTCCTGGATATTCTTCCACGGAGCATCGCTTCTTACCGAGAGGCAGATCGGAATGTTGACCAGGTTCAATATGGGGGAGTAATCGCTGGGAGGGCCGTACGGCAGCTTGCTCTGATGAGGCACCACGGCAAGGCTCGCCACCGCAGCGATTCCGATGGTGTAGCCGTCGGGCTTGGACGCCACGACCTCTGCGACGCCGATGCTCCCCGCTGCGCCGGCCCGGTTGACGACCACGATGGGTTTAGGAAAATGCTTCTTGGCCGCCTCTGCAATGGTACGGCCGGTCACATCCAACCCCCCACCGGCCGGAAAACCACAGATCATGGTTACGGACTTTTCCGGGTACTCGGCGGCTGCATTCGATGAAAGAAGAAAGGTCCCCGCCAATGCCAGGATCAGTGTCAAAGCCAACATGAGATTTCCTTTTTTCATCTTCTTCTCCTTTTCGTCATAGAATTAGAATCCACTGTCTCTTATCGAATCAAGTAAGGCAGATCGTTCATGGAAACCGCTTTCCTAGGACACACTGAAACACAAACATCGCAGTACCAGCAATCATCGCGGTAGCGCATGTAAGGAACCTTTCCCGAACCGAACCGCAGGACATCCATGGGACACATCTCCACGCACAGCCCGCAGTGGTTGCATTTTTTCCGGTCGATCTCCAGCCAGGAATAACTCGGTTTATCGGGTTTGACGTTCTTGGCCTTCATGACTTTGTTCTCTTTCTTGTCTGCCGGCTCTTTTTGCTCTCGCCTCGTGCTCTCTCCATGCGCCCCTTAGTCCACGGATCGCCGAGCGGGTTATTATAGGAAGAATCTTTTTGAAAAGGAACTCCTAAGTCAAAAGACAGCCTGGGGTAAGAGTATTCCATGGCGGTGGGGAAATTCCAGCGATAGGGAGGTACCTTTTTCTTCTCAAAGACCATTCCCCTGTCTCCTCTCCGGATGGAGACCCAAGTTCCATTCCAGCCGGTCTTTTTTTCGGGAATATCCACCCGCCAGTGCTGGTATCCCCAGCGGCTCTCGCTCCGGAAGAGGCTGGATCGAGCCATCATCTCCCCCACCGTGAGGATGGAACGGAGTTCATGGGCCTTCAGCAGGTCATGGGGGTCTTCGGCTTTGACTTCGGGTAAGTCTTGTTTTCGGATCCTCTCCATCCACCAAAGGGCAATTTCATGGTAATCGGGGTTCTTGGGCGGCTTGAGGTAATACTGCAAACGAGTCCTTGCTTTGAATTCAACCAGGTGGGTCGGCAGACCTCGTTTCCGCCTCAGGGGCGCTTCAAATTCGTGGATCTCCTCACGGGCCCATGGCCTGGGATTTCCGCCCGCCCAATCCGACCCTGCGGCATACCTCGCAGCCTCTTCCCCGATCACTCCTCCCATAGCCAGAGCGCCGCCCAGGAAAGAATATGGCAGGCCGGCGTCGACATCGCCTGCCACGTAGAGGCCCCGGACATTCGTCTCTCCCCTGCGGTTGCTGTTGACCCCCGAACTGCTGTGCCCGCCGCAAGCTCCGATTTCTTCGGCAAACGCCAGTTCCAGGCAGCGGGGCTGGCGGTAGTCCTGGCCTCTGCGCTTGTGAAAGAGAAATCGTCCGGTCCTCTCCGTTCCAAACTGGATATGCTCGATAATCCGGATGATCTCTTCCTGAAGATGATGGGTGTGGAGATAGATGGGGCCTTTCCCCTCGGCAAAGGTCCGCCAGGTTCCCAGGCGGGTATCGCCTGAAGGATAGGGGTGGGTCCAGATGGTCTCCCCCACTCGATTGGAGGAGGTGGCTCCCCGTGTTCCCGCTACAAATCCACACGCCGGCCCCTGAAAGTCTTTGAGCATGGTCAGTGCCTGGTAACACTCCATGTTCACCAGTTCCGCCCCTGCCTCGTATGCCAAAGCATATCCATCCCCGCTGTTGCCGGGGAACTCGTAGGTGTTGGAGAGATAGCCCGAACTGGCCAGCCCCATGCGACCGGCTGGACCGGCGG
>JGI20214J51088_10003547_pt1 | contig 10275 bp, 8 predicted proteins | sample WetSurMetagenome_FD_51088 | JGI IMG/M metagenome (IMG submission 51088) | reverse complement strand
AAATATGACCTTGGGGTTTATCCGTCTGGACATGCCGGAAATGTGTTTTTGATGCTTCTTCTTGTTAAGGACAGGAGCTACAAATGGATGATTGGAATATGCCTGATATTGGTAATCGTTGCTTTGTTCCTTGCACACGGTCATTACAGTATCGATATCTTGTCAGGGATTTTCTTTGCATACGCAATAAGGGCACTTGGTGAAAAGCATTTCCCAATGTTTGATATTGGATATATAAAGGACACTTCAAAGCTAAAAGTTGCTGATTAATAACATTATAAATCAGACGAAAATGAAATTAAAATTGTTTTTTCTTGCCAATATTTTATTAGCCTCAATATCTGTTTCTGCCCAGGAAACACCTGAGCCGGCCGGTAAAATAATGGAAGATGCTTACAAGCTTGCTGCAAAAGAAAATAAACTTATAATGGTAATTTTCCATGCATCATATTGCGGCTGGTGCAGAAAGCTTGATGCATCCATTACTGATCCTTCCTGCAAGGAATATTTTGATAGAACATTCATCATCCGACATATGACTGTTCTGGAGTCAAAGGATAAAAAGAACCTCGAAAACCCGGGAGCAAATGACTTTTTTGCCAAATATGCGGGTAATCCTGAAGGTGTTCCATACTTCCTAATTTTTGATAAGAACAAAAAACTCATCGCTGACTCCAAAATCAGAGCTGAAGGGGACGGACTTGATAAACCCGGGGAAAATATGGGATGTCCCGCAAGTGATGAAGAGGTTACAACCTTCGTAAAGCTACTCAGAAAAATATCTGAAATAACTGATAATGAAGCTACTACTATAACTGAGAGATTCAAAAAGAACAAACAGAAATAGACGATTGCTGTTCCCCTGCAGTAAGAAGTTTTCTTCCAGATCCTTTAAAAACCTTCAATGACTTACCAGTATTATTGAGTCTTTTAATTACCGAAATGACCTGCTGGACTCTGTTTCCCTTTTTTCTCAATCCTCCTGATAAGCAAGTAGTTAATAATTGCAATAACAACCATCCCAAGCAGGAAAAGAGGATAAGTAATTTTCCAGTTCCCGGGGCCAGTCATCATCGACCATTCCGACATACCTCCGATACTTGCCAGAAGAGTAAGGGGCATAAATACCGTTGCAATCAAAGTAAGTCGTCGTACAGATGCATTGGTTTCATTTGAGGCTCTTGTCATCAGGTTGTTTAACAATGATGTATATAATTCCATCAGGTTGGTGACTATCTCCCTGTATGTTTCTGAGAGTTCGTAAATTTTTGCCAGGTGATCATAAATATCTCTGTAGTGAAATATTGCCTTTTCGCCTATAAAAGGACAATCAAGCCGGCAGATTTTTACTAGTATTTCCCTTTCGTGGTAAAGACTCTTCCTGAGATTAAGCAGATCTTTTCTAAGTCTCATCAGTTGATTGGGCTCAAAGGTGGATGGATCGTTCAGAACACCATCTTCTGACCATTCAAGTTCATCTTCAAGTGCATCAAAAGCATCAAACTTTCTGTCAACAATATAATCAAGAATAACGTGCATCAGAAATGAAGGTCCTCCTTTTGCATTCAGGGTATCATTTGATACAATTCTGAGAATGTCATTAAGAGGTCTTCGTGTACCTGAATCACGACCATTAATTGTAATGAGGAAATTTTTCCCGATAAAAAGATTTACCTCATCAATGTAGAGGGTTTTGTCAGCATAGGTAAATGCATTGAAAATAATAAAGGTATTATTAGGAAAGTGCTCAATTTTTGGAACCTGCTTGTCGTCAAGACAGTCTTCTACTGATAAGGGATGAATTCCTAGTTTATCAACCAGAATATTCAGGTCCTCTTTAGTGGGTTGATAATAGTCCAGCCAAATAAATCCACCTTCAAGTGATGCATTTAAAGCATCTTCCAGAGATTTGACACTGTAATATAATCCATCAGCTGAAAAATGATAATACTTTAATTCTGACATATTGCTGGTTTTTGAAAGATTTATAAAAGTGGCTTGTTCAGAACCGAATCGAAATTAATATAAAAAGTTGGGAGTGCCTAAAGCTGAGAAGAAATTTAGACAGAACAAGAGTTTGCTTTGCCCAACGGAGCTATAGCGAAGGTGGGGAGTGCCTAAAGTTTTTTCCCTTATTTAAAATTGTAAGTTCTTTATCCGGATTACTTCTGAACATTTGCATTGCGAACATGTTCTATGTTTGATAACCTTTGTAAAAATGAGTATTCTCCTTTTTCATCAGGATAAAAATCATAGTATCAGTTTACTATAATATTTAATTTTGCAACAATAATTATAAGATGAATAACGCAATATATAATTTCAAAGAGCCTAAAAATGAACCCGTTTTATCATACAAGCCGGGAAGCGAAGAACGAAAACTGATTGAAATAGAGCTCCTGGCTCAGAAGAACCAGGTTGTGGATATTCCTCTGATAATAGGTGGGAAAGAGATCAGGACCGGAAAAACAGGTAAGGTGGTCATGCCTTCCGATCATAACCATGTACTTGCCACATATCATATGGCAACCGAAAAAGAGGTTTCTCTGGCAATCAAGGCAGCTCTCGATGCAAAATGCGAATGGATGAATCTGGCATGGATGGAAAGAGCAGCCATAATGGCTAAAGCAGCTGAACTTATTTCTAAAAAATACCGGTATAAAATTAACGCAGCAACAATGCTGGGCCAGGGGAAAAATGTACTTCAGGCAGAAATCGATTCAGCTTGTGAGGTCATTGATTATCTGAGATTTAATACACATTTTGCGTCACTTATATATATGGATCAGCCTATATCGGAAAACGAAACAATAAACCGTCTGGAATACCGCCCCCTGGAAGGATTTGTCTATACCGTTACTCCATTCAACTTTACCGCAATAGCATCAAATCTGAATACAAGTGTTGTACTGATGGGAAATACAACTGTCTGGAAACCGGCCACAACTTCTCTGCTTTCAAACTATTACCTCATGAAGGTATTTGAGGAGGCAGGTCTGCCGGCCGGAGTCATAAATTTCATACCGGGCTCAGGCAGCCTGATCAGCAGTATTGTTCTGAAGCATAAAGATCTTGCCGGAATACATTTCACAGGCTCAAATACCACTTTCAACACATTGTGGAAACAGGTATCCGATAATCTTTCTGTTTATAAATCATATCCGAAACTTGTTGGAGAAACAGGAGGTAAGGATTTCATCTTTGCTCATAATTCTGCAGCTCCGGATGAACTTGCAACCGCAATTGTGCGAGGTTCATTTGAATACCAGGGACAGAAATGTTCGGCAGCTTCAAGAGCCTATATTCCTTCATCAATTTGGAACGAGACAAAAAAACAAATGTTGCGGATGATCTCCGAGATGAAAGTTGGTGATGTAACAGATTTTAAGAACTATGTCAATGCCGTGATAGATGAACCTTCCTTTGATAAAATAATGGCTTATATAAACAAAGCTAAATCAGCACCTGAAGCAGAGATCATTGCCGGAGGAGAAGGGGACAAGTCAAAAGGATATTATATTGAACCGACTGTGATTGTAACCGGGAATCCACACTTCTTTACAATGGAAGAGGAGATTTTCGGACCTGTAATGACAATTTATGTTTATGATGATAACCTTTTTGATGAAACTCTGAAACTTTGCGACGAAACATCACCATTTGGCCTGACAGGGGCGATATTCAGCAATGATAAATATGCAATGATAAAGGCCTGCCGCGCGTTAAGGTATGCTGCCGGTAACTTCTATATTAATGACAAGCCTACAGGTGCAATGGTAGGCCAGCAGCCATTTGGAGGGGCAAGAGGTTCCGGAACAAATGATAAGGCGGGAAGCCACCTTAACCTGATCAGATGGGTAAGTCCGAGAACAATAAAAGAGACTCTAATCCCTGCAACCGATTTTAAATATCCCTTCATGGAATAGGGTTTAATCACAGCAGTTTATTGCCCGGGATTGACATTTAGTGACCTTTTCTGAACATCTTACCGGAATATGATGTCACAATAAAAATCTTCTGTAAATTTGGACCATGAAAATGTCCGACCCTGAAGATAGAAATAAAGCTCTGTTTATACTGAATCCAAAAGCAGGAGTCCCTCCTGTTAATTTCCTTGTATCAAAAGATCTCGACCGTCGTAAGCATGAATTGACCTGCCTGAAGTCTAAATGTATTTCTGATTCGGAAATCCTTATCAGGGAAAACTATAACAAATTTGATGTTTTTGTTGCAGCCGGTGGTGATGGTACAGTTCACACAGTAGCATCAGGGCTTGTTGGTACCGATAAAATACTTGGTGTCCTTCCGATTGGATCAGGAAATGGCTTTGCCAAGGAGTTTGGATTTAAGATGAATATCAGGGCGCTTCTCTCAAACATTGAAAAGAGAGAAAGCATGGATATCGATGTTTTTGAGATTAACGACAAGCTGTGCCTGAATGTAGCCGGAATTGGCCTTGACAGCTTTGTTGCCCACTCCTTCCATAAGTTGAAGCTGCGCGGATTTCTGCCTTATGTCTGGTTAACATTTAAGACTTTCTGGAGGCTTCGCCCTTTTCATGTTACTATCAGATGCGGTGATGAAATAATAGTCTCTGAAAAATTATTTGTTCTGACAATTGCAAATACAAGGCAATTCGGGAATAATGCATTTATTGCACCCCTGGCAAAACCCAATGACGGAATAATTGATATTGTACTTATTAAACCTTTCCCTAAAATATTAGGCTCATTGTTTATTATCAGGTTGTTTACAAAAAGAATAAATAAATCAAAATTTGTCAGGCATATCCAGACTGATAAGGAAATTGTTATTGAGACTGCTGAAACCAGGTTCCATATCGATGGAGAACCTCTGAAAATATCAGGGAAAGTAGTTGTCAGGGTCAAAAAGGAGGTTTTAAAAGTTTTGAAAACCTCCCATACAAGACTTGATGTCAGAACCTGATGTGGTATTATCATTCTTAATTTCATCTGCGAACCGGAAGTACAATAATTGTTATCATGAAAAAAAACATCCTGATCCTTTTAGCGTATATTTTCATTACTCTTATTCTTCCCGGCTGTAAACAAAAAAAATCAAATCTCCCGGAAGAATCTTTTCTTGGTGAATGGTACACAGTAAAGGGGGATGTTGAAGCTTATAGTTTCCTGAAAGACAGCAGCAGTTATATTTTTGTCGGAACACAGAATATGCGTCCTGTTGTATATGGAAGATGGAAGATAAATAAAGATAAGTTTGTTATCTCAATGGATAATGGAACATCATCGGCTTACAAATTTGTGCTTTCAAATGATACCCTTACATTTAATTCCGGTGAACAAATCTATACGCGTACTGAACCTTTTAATATTATGCACCCTGAAGTGAGAATCCTGGCAAATATTGCCACCGATTTCTCTGGCATTAGATTTTCAGAGCCAAATCCCGCAGATTTAAAATGGGGCTTTCTTGTTGACAGTACCAACAAATCTGAAAAGATAACCCTAAAAGGCTATTCTATATCTGCAGGTACAACTCTCTCCTCCGGGTCTGTATCAGACATTTACGACTATATTAAAGAATACGGTTTCGACCCTGACACTCTGTTTATATCAGAAAAAGCTAACGGTTTCCGTGACGATAATCAGATTATTACAGTTACAACCAGACTCTACCCTTCTACAAAATCCGATTCAATTTTTGTTCTGATCACCAGTGCACTAATTCTGAAATAAAAAGGTGTGGAAAAAGTATCCGCACCTTTTATTTAATCCTCAAGTTAGCCAATCCTTAAAGAAACTTACCTGAACAATATCTGCACTATTTTAAGCTGAAAATTACCGGTACTACATAATCAACATCTACAGGTTTTCCATTCTGCATTGCAGGACTCCAATCAGGCATGCTTTCTATAACTCTTGTTGCTTCAGTATCCAGAAGTGGATCCACTCCTTTTCTGATTTTAACATTCTCAACTTTCCCCGATTTGCTTACCACAAAGTTTACTAAAACCTTGCCCGTGATTTTATTCTTTGCAGCTTCCTGAGGATATCTGGTATTTTGAGCTATCCATTCCCTCATACCTTTATCTCCTCCGGGAAACAAAGGCATTGCTTCAACTACAACAAATGGCTTATCACCGGTTTTATCTTTATCAAAGATTACTTCTGTTGACTTAACTTTATCAGCATTCTTTTTAGTTGTTACCTCAATGACACCATCTTTTCCTTTTTCACCATACTTTTCAGTTGCAGGGAACAGACCGGATTCCGGTTTATCTTTTATAACATTCATAGAGAAGACTGTCTCCGGTTCTATCTTTTCTATTTCAATATCCGTTATAATACCGTCTACCACAACAAGCGGTTGTTTTCCATTCTCACTCCTGATTTTCATGCCATCGGATGGAGGAGGTGGAGGAGGTGGTGGTGGAGCCTCGGGAATACCTGTCAAACCGGTAGGCGGAGGCGGTGGAGGTGGTGGCGGACCAACACTTACCGGTTCAGTCATCACAGAACTTCTGGTCATTCTAATCTTCATATCTGCTTTGAAATCAGGCTTAACGACTTCAGTCTTATAACCGATATATGAAACAACAAGCAGGTCCCCCTCTTTAAGGTTTTCCAGCTTAAAAGCTCCTTTAGCATCCGACATACAGCCTAGAGTTGTCCCTTTTACTACTATGGCTGCTCCGTCCATTGGATTCCCTTCTTCAGATATCACAGTTCCCCTGACATCATTCGACTGAATTGCTGATACATTGTTGTTGTTGCCTGAACTATCATCAACAGAGATGTATTTGTAGTCAGGCTTTGCAAATGCGTATAACACAAGTGCAAAAACAGGAAGAATAAGTAGAATCTTCAACTTCCTGTAAGGTGACCTTATTATATTTTTCATCATGTTAAATCTTTTTTTGTTAAGTGAATAATTGAAAGAATTTGCCAGACTGACAACAGGAGAGCCGACAATCTGATTTAAAAGAGTTGCTTTGTAAACTGCCGGATCCGATGTACGCTGCAGCGCCACCTCGTCGGCAAGATATTCATGGTTCTGTCTGATAAACCTGACATAAATCCAGGCTAACGGATTAAACCACTGAAGAATGCAAAGTAACTCAACAAGCACAAGATCAAACCAGTGCTTCTGACGGATATGTGCCAGTTCGTGATTCACAATCTCCTCTGTTTCAATGTCTGTAATTGAAGGATTGACAAACACATACGAGAAGAAAGAGAATGAAGAGGCATATTCCGTAGTCCTGATAAGTTTTACCGGATATGTGGCATCTACATCAGATTTTTTTATTGCTTTCAGAACCGATCTGTTTTGACGTAATTTTAGTGATACAACTAATGTAACCCCGGCCAGATACAGAACTAAAAACAATAATCCGGCTGACAGATTATTATTTACTTCTGCTTTCTGATATCCGCTGATAGTATTTTCAGCCAGTATCGAAGGAACGACCGGTAAGACAACAGTATAATGAACTGAAATAAATGGAAACAAGAGTGATGTCAGAATACCGGCCAGGAGATACATTCTGTTCAGAAAGAAAAACCTTTCGTTCCGCAGAAAGAGAATAAATACCAGTGTAAATCCGGAAAGCCAGACAACTGACTTTATAAGATATAATGCAAATGTTTCCATCACTTTTTCTTTTTATCTCTCTTTAATTCTTTCCTTGTATCCTCAAGTAGTTCTTCCAGTTCCTTCATTGTCAGATCTTTTTCGCGGGCAAAAAATGAAGCCATAGCCGGAAATGAGTTATTGAAATAACCTTCCATCAGACCGAAAAGCTGGCTTTTTGAATATTCGTTTTTCGAGACAAGCGGATGATAAAGGTGAACATTACCATAAACTTTATGACCGACATAACCTTTCTTTTCCAGAATTCTCAGCACTGTCGAGACAGTATTGCGTGCTGGTTTAGGGTCGCTGAAACTGTCGCGTATATCCTTCACTAGACCGTTGTCCATGTCCCACAAGATCTGCATTACCTGTTCTTCTGCCTTTGTAAGTTGCATAATTTTCAATCTTATTAAATAACAAAACACCTTCTTCATATAACCGCGAATTGGGTATCTTGCGTCGTAATTGTCAATCCTTCACCACGAAGATATGACTATTTTTATAGTCAAACAAATATTTTGCAATAAAAATGACTATATATTTAGTCAATTGTTGTTGCAAGCTGGTTAAATGGGAGTTTAAGGTTAGAATTATTTTTCAATAAGGCTACTAATACATAGTTTTTAGTGTTGTTTCTTCAATAAAAATTAAAAAATGGAACACCTCCGGTGTTTTGCTATATTGAATTTAATTCTTTCTAGTATTGATGAATCCGCTCTGCGGATTAGCTATTAGCCAATATTTTGGGACATTATGGACAGATCCTATCAATTTAAACAACAAATTCTTTTACTTTTTTACCGCGGAGCGGTTACATCAATTGTAGATAAAGTTACCCAATTGTGTTTTTTACCACCGACGGTTCCATCAATTATTGATAAAGTTACCCAATTGTATTTTTACCGCGGAGCGGTTCCATCAAAAATATTCCGGGGGACTACTATAAATCTGTTTACTGCAAAGATCACATGGTTACATGACGGTTTTTTTTACTAATTTGCATCGGAAATTTATACTAAATACAATATTATGAAAAGAAACATTATTTTATCATTAGCATGTGTAGCAGCAATGCTTATCATGATCCCTTCCTTTGGTCAGAATGTTAATAAACTGACTAAAAAAGAAAAGAAAGACGGTTGGGTTCTGTTGTTCAATGGCAAAGATTTCACAGGCTGGAGACAGTGTAACGGAAAAACAATACCAAAAAACTGGGTCATTGAAGATAACGCTATGAAAGTTTTCACAGGAGAAGGCAAAACNCCNGGATCTGGAGCGGATGGTGATATTCTCTACGGTGTAAAGAAGTTCAAAAACTTTGAACTATCNATTGACTGGAAAGCCAGTAAAATGGCAAACTCAGGGATCTTCTATAATGTCAGAGAAACTCCCGGACAACCAATTTACTATGCTTCTCCTGAAATTCAGGTTCTTGATAACGTTGATGCCACCGACAATAAAATCCCGAGTCATCTTGCCGGATCGCTATATGATATGATAGCTGCTGATCCAAAAACTGTTCATCCTGCAGGCGAATGGAATACAATTGTTGTACGGGTTAAGAAAGGCAAAGTTACCCATACGCAGAACGGAGTTAAAGTTGTTGAGTATGAGTTGTGGACTCCGGCATGGGATGCTCTTGTTGCCAACAGCAAGTTTAAAACTTTTGAGGGTTTCACTGAAGGTATTTCAAAAGAAGGTTATATCGGACTCCAGGATCATGGCTATCCTGTATGGTTCAGAAATATTAAGATAAGAGAACTAAAGTAGTTTAATGTCACTTTAATGGTAGAACAAACCCGGTATAAGTCAGACCGGGTTTGTTATTTGAAAATCCTGATAGTTGAGTTCGACAATATTATTCTGTTTCACCTTCATAATATTATAAAGACCTTGAAACTATTAAAATATTGATACATATCATGTAATTAATATTAATGTATTGATATTTTAACAGAATTATTTAGCAAGTAGACCCCAAGCAAATAACATGAGACACCTATTCCTGGTTGCATTAATCCTCATTCTCAATATCTCGGTTGCACAGACACAGACGATCGATGAATCTTTTCAGGAACCGGTTCCTGTCAAACCGGCTAAGATAAAATCCATAAAAGTACTCGCTGATGGAAAGATCCTTTTAGGAGGAGAAATTTCATTTTTTGAATCAACACGTGTAAATAATTTTATCCGGTTAAATTCTAACGGAACTTTGGATGAAACCTTCGATTTCAATGGAAGCGAATCGTTACGAATTCAAAAAATCGAATTACAAAGTACCGGAGACATTATCGTATTGGCAACCGATGTTAATACTACAAACTACTCTCTTTTTCAACTTGGATCTGACGGGGAAATTAAAATAGAGATAGATACATTATTAAACGCCAAGTCAATTGCAGTTCAGAACGATGACAAAATTCTTGTTTGCGGAGGAAATTATTTATACCGATACAACAGCGATTTTTCCACTGACCTGGCTTTCAATGAAACGGTTACCGTTAACGATATCGTTCTGGACGTTAAAGTTGAGAACAGCAAAATATATATATGTGGTTTATTTTCAACTTGTAACGACATTATTAAAAACGGCGTGGTCAGGTTAAACATCGATGGAACCATTGATACAACATTTGATGTAGGTGAAGGTACCAGTGA
>JGI20214J51088_10003546_pt1 | contig 10275 bp, 12 predicted proteins | sample WetSurMetagenome_FD_51088 | JGI IMG/M metagenome (IMG submission 51088) | reverse complement strand
GCAAAATCAGTCGCGTTGTGTCTTTCATATGGCACATAATGAATATTTGGTTCAAAGAATAAATCCATAGCTGGAGATGGATCCATAAAAAATAACCCACCAGCGCCAATATACTGGAAGGCTCTAGTATCTAAATATCCTTCAACATCAAACCCCTGGTTAATACCAACAACACAATCAGCAGAAGAAGCTATTTCTTGTGAACAAAATTTTGTATTTCCAATTTCTTCGTCAGGAAATAATTTTAATCCTGGAATTTTTTTTCTTAATAATGTTAAGAATCTTTCTCTTCCATAATGTAAATGACCTACAGATCTATTAGAAAAATTTCCAGCAAAAATAGCAGAATATTCAAACTTTTTATTACTTACATTAATTTCATTTTGATTTANTGCAAAATATGGCCAATGAATACAAGGAACACTCAATATACTCTGAAAATTTTGATATAATTTGGANTTAATTAAACCTAAATCAATTAATTCAGTAGCCGGATATGGATACCTAGGCTGCTTTTTTGCGTCCCCTTCTCCATAAGCAACCTTAAATCCTAATTTTCTTTTTGTTTTAGCGAGCATTTCATGTAATGGTTCTCTGTCTAAAAAACCTCTNGCGTCTTTTAAATGTTCTGAAAATATCATATGGCAAAATACTAAATGTGGTTTAAAATATTTTAATTGTTCTTCTATCATATTAGGATGCTGTCTAATATTAATAGCATAATGGAGATGTCCGTTAAGAAATGTTCCTTGTGCTGTACCCATAAGAAAATATGAAAAGTATTTTGTATAATCTCCTATAGTTGCTATTCTTAATTGTCTCATTAATTTTTATCCCATTAGCCCAGAATCAATAATTATTTTCGTTTAATTTCTCCATGGATTATCAACTTTAATTACTTCTTGTTTTTCATTTAAAGCATAAATATAATTTCCTCTTCCTTCTAAAATAGAAATAACAGCTGCCATACGTTCTTTAGTAGAATGATATTGTTGAACAAAAGTAAATCCAGCAGTCTTAATTTGTATTGCTTGCTCTGGGTGTTGTTCCACATAATAAATATATTTTTGAACAAAATCGTTAGCATTATTTCTTTCAAATGGAATATAATGCACATTAGGAATAAAAAATTTATCCATATTAGAATGTGCATCATGAAAATATAAAGCTCCAGCTCCCATATATTGAAAGGGTCTTACATCTAAATAACCTGGAATATCTAGTCCCATTTGAAACCCTAATACACAATTAGCNGAAGATGATAATTCTGCTGTTTGAAATCGCGTGTTGCCAGATTCTGGTGTTGGAAAGGCTGTTACAGAAAGTATCGGATTCAATTCTTTAATGAATTGTGCTCGAGGATTATGGTGAATATTACCTTCTAGACTGCCAGCNAAAGCNACTTTNCATTTAAATATATTTACTGTATCAACAATATTCTTCTGATTTAAAGCAGCATATGGCCAATAATAACACGGAATTCCCCAAATAGAAGAATATTTCTCTAATAAATTATGATTGCATAAAGCAAAATCAACATATTGAGAAATATTATTTTCATACCTTGGGGTTAGTCGAGCGTCGCCGGCATGATATGCAACTTTAATATCATGACTTCTGATTTTCTTCATCATTTTAAGAACATCGGATTGATTATATGGGGCTCTATTAAAAATCATATGACATATGACAAGATGTGGTTTAAACCAAAGTATCTGCTCATACACATGATTTAATGATTGCTGACCAAACAGTGGAATCGGCCTGGCTATATGTCCATTCAATATAGTTCCCTCTAAAGTTCCATAGAGAAAATATGACATATAATCTGCCCAATTACCAAGTATAGCAACACGATATTGCTTCTTCAAAAAACAACTCCTTCGATATTTCATTTCTTTATTTTAAATATATCATAGAAATTAAAATTGTAAACTTATTTGAACGGGGTTAAAAATGAGGATCTGTCAGATTTGTAACATATTTACTTCCGACTTTATTTTTCTTTATCTCAATACTTCCATTAAATATATTTCCATTAATCCTAATAATATCTAAACCGAATCCAAAAGGAAGTGTTACTCTATCATAATTCATTCCATGCAAAGCTTGTTTTATTGCGGCGCTAACATCAATTCCACACTTAGAGTGTAATGTATCATGAACCAAAAGAATAGAATATTGTTTCATAAAAGGAAGAATATTTGTTAAATCAAATAATACAGTAGCATAATCATGAGCACCATCGTGCAAAACAAAGTCTATTTTTTCTTCATTCTCTTGTAATTTTTTTAATTGATTAGATAATATATCAACAGTTTTGCCAACAGAATGATGCCAATTATTTTGATTAATACAATATTTTTGTTGTAATTCATCAATAGTGTTTGTAGAAACTGAATAAAGTTTACCTCCAGTATCTTTAAGAGCCTCAAGAATTGTGTATGTAGAAAACCCAGTCCCAAATTCAAAAGCTATTTTTGTTTCTAATCCAGATACTATTGAATAGAGTGTTGGATAATGTGGTGACATTCCAATCTTTCTATAATTTACATGAGCTAGTATTGTCCAAGAACCACTATTATTTTCCAAGGTTTATTTCCACCGTTGTTGCTCTTCCCCGCAGCGAAGAGAATGATCTCCCCATCCGATATGAAATGAATATTTATTTTCACCAATAGGGCCTAAATGGTAGGTCCCTAAATTAGCAATAATCCAATCAGCGTCTCTCATACCTTGGCCGCCCTTTAAAATGGGTTGCATATGCCAATGTATTTGAGGTCCGTTTTGCCATCTAGGCTTTATAAAAGACACTCTCCAGATTGCTGGAGTAAATGCCCAATGTGGATTCGTTGTTAGTATTTGTCCTGATCGTACAACTTCTTTCTTTTTAAACCCCGGCTTTTCGGCCATTGTCTGCCTTTTCCAAAATGAAACCTGGTTCACATCATTATTTTCTTCTAGAATTTTAACAACTAAATCTAAATCAATTTCTCTTTCAGCGGTATAATCATCTTCCCAGTTAAGCACATATTTAGCCTCAACAGCATCCAATAATTTAGTTAAAGATGCTCCTTGACCAACAGCAGACTTATCAATCAATAAAACTTTATTAATATCTAAACTATTAATATAATCAACGCATTCATTAGATCTTTCTTTATTTAAAAAATCTTCATGAAAAACCCATCTTAATTCACCAGAAAATTTTAAATTTTTTAATAAACTTTCTGTAGATTGTTTTAATAAAGTAGGTCTAGAAGCTGATGTTCTCATTATATCAAGATTCATTTATTCTCCTTTGGATAATAATTATGAGTTGGCCAGTCAATTCCACTAGGTTTACCATAGGTATAATTAGCCCATAAATTATGTAATGATTCATTTGTTAATAATTCATCCATTCTTGCTTTAACAACAGCGTGCATAGGCTTAAAATCTACTTCTCTTTTAGGATGAAGTTCATATTTTTTAAGAAGAGTTTCATCAAAAGTGGAAGCTAATTTATCAATAGGAATATTGTATTTGTTTACTAAATAATTGGTAAATGCAACAGAAGTCATATCAATTTTATGAGCACCAGCGTAATAATCATGAACGAAAGCATCGGCGGTGGCAGCATATCTATAACCACAATCCTTTAAATGCCCATAACCAAGACTTTTATTAACACTTCTTCTAGCAGTGCCTCCACCAATATGAAAAACATAATCACCAGAAAAAAATGGAAAATTCATTATTTTAAATCCATTTCCAATAACACTAAGAAAAAAATCTATAAATCCATTTCCTCTTCTTTGTCCAGGGGTTGATGCAATTGGAGCTATATTATGTTCTGTCCAAGCAACAACTCTAAAAGCCGTAAACATTGGGCTCGGGCCTCCAGCACCGCCATTTTCAGCTGGCATATTTTTAAGACCAACAATATCTGATTCAAATATTTCATTTGAAGAATGCCCAACTAATTGACTAATTGCCATTACATTAGGATGCTCTTCAAATAATTGTGAAATTTGATTTAATGTTGATTTAAATTTAGATAAGAATACGCAATCAGTATCACAAATAATAACATAATCTGTTGTGACAGATTCTAGTGCTAATTGATATGAATTGACAACTCCCAGACTAGAAGCTTTCCCTGGAATTTCGCTATAATACCTAGGAGGCCGCTCTTCATTAAAGGTTATAATTTTAAACTTATCATAATGGCTATTAATATAATTTTCATATTCTCTTTGTTTTCCGGAAGGATTAGAAAAATCATCAATAATGATAACCTTTTCATATGATTCAGAATCAACATTATAAAGTATTGATTCTATAAACTGTCTTAATAATTCATATTGATTATAAACACTTGATACAATGGTAAATGTTGACAAATTTTATTCTCCTTATTTATATTGTTCTAATAAATCTCCAATTACACTATAAAATATATCTTCAAATTTATGTTTTTTAATATCTTCATAAATAAACGCTTCAAAATCTTTTCTTTCTGAATTATAATCCGCCCAATAATTTAATTTTTCCTGAAAATCTTTCTCAGTAAATAAAATTAAATAGGGTTTATAAATGCTATAATCATCTAAACCATAATCTTCTTGTAATAACATTTTTCCTTTACATAAGATTAATGCGGCGTGCATTGCAACAAAAGCATAGTTTTCATGAAATTTAGAATTGATATTTACTTTACTCGTAACTATTAATTCATCACGAATATCATTTATCACTTCAGCGGTTCCTGGTAAATTAACAGTAAATAGGTTGAATTTATCTCTAAATTGCTGTCTACAAGAACCAAATCCTTCAGGAGTTGTTCTTCCCATATGAAAATTAGATCTTTTATCAATTCTTGGTATTAACGTATCAAAATACTTAGAATACCCTATAGGACAATGATAGATATTCTCGCGTCTTAAATCCTTGCCATAATCAAAAAAATGTAATGATCTTGTATATTTTTTATAATCTAAAGTTCTATTTGCTGGACTCAGAAACGCATGATCAGTTTCAAATACTATATTAATACTATTAGGATTCGGGCCTATGTTTCTACCAGTAATAAAGATATTAAAATCTGTTTGTTCATTTATATCGTTATAACACTGAGCATCAAAACCATAAGAAATACACGCATCCCTTATTGATAATGACAATTCTTTATATGCCCATTGATGGTGCACAGAAATTATATTTATTTTTTTCATTTATATGAATCTAATAGATCACTTATCGCAGCATAAAAATATTTTTCAAATCTATGTTTTGTTTTTACTTCATTATGAACAAAAGCTTCAAAATCTTTTCTTTCTTTATCATTATGTGTCCAATAGTTTAATTTATCACGAAAAGTCTCGTCAGTATATAAAATCATATAATCCTTATACCAATTATAATCATTTCGATTATATTCTTCTTCCATATAAAGTTTACCTTTATGAATAATTAAGGCTGCATGAAGNGGAGTAAAACAATAGTCATCATATTTTCTTGAATTGATATTTACTTTGCTTGAAACTATCAAATTATCTCTTTCTTCTCCAACTACAGGTTTTTCCGGTGTCCATAAATTATATTTACTTCTAAAATAAATTCTATTAGGACCTCGTCCCATATGATAATTTTTCCGTATATCTCTTCTCAGAAGATCAGTATCAAAATATTTAGAATATCCTACTGGGCAATAATATATATTTTCGGATGTTAAATCTTCTCCATAATCAAAAAAATGTAATGACCTTGTCCAGTCATCTTTATAATTTATTGGAGCTCTTTGTCTTAAAGGAAAATCTTTGTGATCTGTCTCAAATATAACACATATCTCGGATTCTGGTACATTTATTCCTTTACCAAAAATATGAATCATAAAATCAGAGGGATCTGCAATTACGCCATAATTAACTACACAATCTATACCATATTCTAGGATAGCATCTTTCATACTTTCTGCTAACTCAGTAAAAGCCCAATAGTTATATTTTACTTGTATTGTTATTCTTTTCATTTAGTATCATCCTACAATGTATTTTATTTGTTTCTTGAAATCCTATTTTAATATAAAGTTTTCTTGCTATTGAATCATCATTTACCACTAGTTCAATACAATCAATATTCTTTTCTTTAGCTAGAGAAACGGCCCTTTCCATCAATTGAGTGCCATAACCTTGTTTTCTATATTCTTTCTTTATTTCTACTGAATCAATAACCATTATATTTGCCTTACCATTATTGTAACATGTTATTATACATGAGCCTTTACCTTCAATTGTAAGTGTTTCCTGTTCCAACATTAAATTTTTCTTCTTTTCTTAAATCTTTCAGTATGTAAATCTTCAGTTATTAAAGTAATTTCTATCGGCATTTTATATCGATCTATTTTCTTCTCATAATAAAGATTAGATATTTGTTGTTTTATATTTTTTAGATCTTTAGAAGTTTTGATTAAGGCGCAAACATATTGACCAATTAATTTATTAGATTTGCCATATATAACAACATCATTAATATCTTCAATTTCCATTAATAAATTTTCTATTTCATTTGGAAAAACTTTTAAACCTCCAACATTGATAATTTCTGTATCTCGGCAATATATTCTATAATAACCATTTATCTCTTCTACTTTATCTTGTGTATTCATCCAACCATCTTCTGTAAATGGATCAGGAGCATTTAAATATCCCATCATTGCTTGATCAGTTTTAATATACAGCGTTCCATCTACTATTTTAGTTTCAACATTATCACCACCAATTTTTACCAAAAGAGAATTATTTGATAATGACCGCGTTTTGAATACACCCAATTCTGTTAAACCATATGTTTGTTGAAATCTTATATTTGGAAATTCTTGATTTAATCTATTTAGTACATTTTCTAACATAGGCTCAGTACCATAAGTTATTAATTTTAAAAAACTCAGATCATAATTTTTATATTCTCCACTTAATAGCATTAAATTTAAAAAGGATGGTGTTGTTGGCAAAAGATCTATTTTGTGTTTTTCTATTAATTTTAATATTGTTGATACTTGATAATTTTCAGGGATAATCGCGCATCCTTTATTTGAAAGAATATTGAATAAAGTATTAATACCTCCAAAATGATCAAAGGCCAAAAATAAAATAGATCGATATGGCTTACCGCCGATTTTGAATCTTTTCATCACAACATTATAATCATGGACTACAGCTTTAGTGTTGCCAGAAGACCCAGAAGAAAAAAATACCATTCCAGGTGAATCTATTTCCCTAAGTTTATTATAATATTTGTTGTCTTCTTTAATATTTGTAGTTTTTATTTTATTTGATTCTATTATAAACTCTGGTGTTGAAATGTTAATATACTTTTCATCAACTTTATTTACTAAAATTGCAATACATTTTTTATCCATTAAAGCATATAATAGACCTATAACGGATGGATTAAAAAATGAACTCACCATAACAACAGATTTATTAGGAATATCTATTATTCTGTCTAGCCAATCATTTTTTAGATCTTCTAAATCTTTATAAGTATATTCTTGATCTTTAAATATAATTGCGGTGTCCATTACATTAGCCCGCCTAAATATATTGTTTGTCCAGTGACAAATTTACTTTCTTCATTTATAAAATAATTGATGGTATTACTAATATCTGAAAAATCTGCTAATTTAGGAATTGATTGAAGTTGAAGAACTTTATCAACTTTTTCTTTTGGTAGGCTTTTTATTAGGTTTGTATTTACTGCAGACGGCCCAATTATATTTACTGTTATATTAAATGGAGCGATTTCTTTTGATAAAATTCGTGAAAATGTTTCAATTGCTGATTTAATTGAACCATAAATAGCTTCACCCGGTAAATTTAATGGAACTGCAATAGAAGAAAAATTTACAATTCTTCCATATTTCCTTTTCATCATAATTTTAACAGCTTCTCTACACATTAAAAAGGTTCCAATAAAATTTACATTAATAACTTCTTGAACACGGGTTAAAGAGATTAATAAAGCAGAATTCATTGAAGCAACACCAGCATTATTGATTAACACATCTAATGATTTAATATCTTTAAACATTTTCTTTACTTTATCTTCATCACTAACATCTAAAAGATATTCAGTAAAATTTTTATGTTTAATATTTGAAGGTGTTCTACTACAACCTATAACGTGATAATCTTTACAATAATATTCAGCTAAATACTTTCCTATTCCCTTACTCGTTCCGGATATTAACATTGTCTGCATTTTCAATTTCCTCAGTAACAAAATAAACTAAATTCGAAACAGTAGAAAAGGGACTTTTAAATGACGAAAATGCCCGGTCGCTAACTATGATTATATGCTTATTTAATTCGTCTGATATTTTTCTTTCTAATCCTACAATAATTTCCAATAAGGTTAAAGAATCAATGGAACTTTCTCTTCCTACAAGAACAGTATCCAAACTTTTTATTATTTTATCTGATCTTGTAGCATCTTCATTTATTTCATCAATTACTTCAAATACCAACATTGTAATTTTATTTAACATTAAGAATTTTCCTCCAGTGTTCCTTGTCAATTTTTTCTATATTCATAAGCGCATATAATTTTTTAATATAATGATTGTCAGCTCTTACCCAAAGTTCAATACAATCAACACCTTTTTCTTTTGCTAAATTAAAAGCTTTATAAAGTAATAAAAGGCCATACCCCTTTCTTTCATTCTCATTCACTTTTAAATTATCAACAATCATCGATAAGGCAAGAGAATTATTATAAATTGTGCAGATACAAGAGCCCACTTCTTCACTATTAATAATACATGCCAGTCTTACTTGTTCTGGGGCTGGCATTTTTGTAATTGTTATTTCTTGGTCGCACATAAATTTACAATTTCCGAAATGTAATCGACATTTTCTAATGATACTTTGCTGTTAATTGGTAGATATAGATATTTTTCCTCAATAAAATTCATATTTAGTAAATTCTGTCTTTTGCCACCAAAAACTTTAAAAATATCATTTCTTAATTGAATTAAATCGGTTTCAATACCCATTTTAGTACATTTATCCATGACTTCATCACGATTATCTACTAAAATAGCTACTAGCCAGCAGGCTCCGCCAGCTATTGTAGTTACTTTAAGCTTTTCTAAATATCTAGTTACAAGTGTTTTTCGGAATTCTAAAATTTCATATGAATGATTTAATCCTACTAATCCTAAAGCGGCGGTTAAATCATTCATATGAAATTTATAGCCAGGTTCTTCAATTTCCATAGCCATTTGATGGTTAACTAAACACTTCCAATTTGCTCGTCTTTTAGCATCTCTATCAATACCAAACCATCTTAATTTTTTTGCTCTTTCATGGTCTTTAGGATCTCGACATACTAACATTCCTCCGTCCGCAGATGTGAAATGCTTTATAGCTTGGAACGAATAACAGACGTACTCTCCATATTCCTCAGAGATACCAACAGATTGAGCAGCATCAATAATAACCGGAATGTCTTTATCTTTAGCCAATAAAAATATTCTTTCATCAATTGGCAGGCCGCCTAAAGTAACAACAACAATAGCTTTAGTATTAGGAGTAATCTTATTACATAAATCATCATAATTCATAGTTAAAGTATTGTTAATATCTACAAATTTTATGTTTGCTTTTAGTCTAAGAAGTGGAATATTTGTTGCAGTACATGTAAAAACGGTAGTAAGAACCTCATCATTTTTTTCAATACCAATAAGGTGATAAGCTAATTCTAATGCAGCAGAGCCGCTATTAACAGCTAAACAATTTTCATAATTAAATTTTTTTCCAAATTCCTTTTCAAATTCATCAACTTTGGGACCTTGTCCAATCCATCTTGTTTCAAATATTTCAGAAAGGGCCTCCAACCACTCTTCTTTGTAGATCTGAGGCCAGAATAAATTAATCATAATTAACACTCCTTAAACATATTATATTAAAAATATTTTTAGTTGTAAATTTACTTTAGTATTGTAAGTATGCCCTTATGGTCACTAATACCTAAATCAATTTGTTCATTATCTATAATTTCAAAATTCTTAACGAAACACCGATCAATACCAAATGTTTTTCCTTCAATATAATTAAATCTAGTTGCAACTTCATTTAGTTTAGTTGAAGCATCATTAAAATCGCCNGCAATAATTGTCTGTGAATTNGGCGGTATTTGATAAATTACTTGTTCTAATTGCATAGGGGCTTCTGCCGAAGAAGCATGAACACTCGCAATCCAAATATCATTTGCACAGACTAGAGTAGCGCC
>JGI20214J51088_10003545_pt1 | contig 10278 bp, 7 predicted proteins | sample WetSurMetagenome_FD_51088 | JGI IMG/M metagenome (IMG submission 51088) | reverse complement strand
CCCGTTTGACTTCCGAAAGATCGAAGCTTTTGCTAAGCTTTTGAATAGTGAAATTGATCGTGAAGAAGCACTGGATAAGGCTAAACAGGAAATTGAAGATCACCACCGTTTCCTTCTACAACAGGACGTTGACAAAATAGTTGAGATAAAAACGGATGTTACCGCTAAGCAAATTGTGTATTTGCATGCGCCCGTTTGGTTTATAAAATACGAGTACAAAAGTAAATTGTACCAGTTGATAATTGAGGGTACAGGCGGAACCGCTTTAAAAGGAGATATACCGTCAGCAAGATTCTAAGCTTCGTTTGCCTTAACAAACTTTAAAAGCGACCCTTTAATATCAACGAATATTAAAAAAGGCGGATATGAGAAAATGAGCAAGAATAGCGACCAAAAAAATAGTACTTTATCAAACGTTCAAGGTCAAATGCGTCTTTCTGAGCGCATAGCCGCTTTTATCCCTGGTTTCCGCGGCTACAAAGAAAAAGAACTTCGTCGTGAAAGCGACAAACTAATCCGGAATCACCTAACCCTAAAACTCACCGCGGACAAAAACGATTTAAGAGAATTAGCCCAGAAACTTGCCGACCGCCGATACTTCGACATTATGACTGACTTGGACCGTTTACAAGCCAAGATGGATCGGGTAGTTGAGAAAGTTAATCATGCTTCTTACGGTTACAGTGGCTTCTTTGACGCTGTTAAAGTTAAAGAGGGCAGTCTTGACCGAATGATAGATTTTGATGATAAACTCCTCGACGGCATAAACGACTTGACAACTCAGATTGGTACATTTAAGGCTGATTTTGCAGGCGGCAACACTTCCAACTTTAAAACAGATCTTCAAGCTGTCACTGTCAAGCTTGAAGCTTTCGAGGACACCTTTGATGGTAGACAAGAAGTAATCTCAGGAGTGTAAGAAAATGCCACAAGTTATAGAATGGACAAATGCTGGTCCAGACCAAATAATCTACAAGTATCCAAACGAAGACATCACGTGGGGAGCACAACTAATCGTTCATGAATACGAGATGGCAGTGTTCTTCCGAGACGGCAAGGCATATGATACCTTCGGCCCAGGAAGGCATACGTTAACGACATTAAATCTGCCCTTGCTTACTAGTTTGCTAACGCGACTAGCTGGCTTTGGCGGCAATAAGCCCTTCAAAGCCATGGTTCTCTACATCAGCACCAAAGTCTTCAACGGAAAATGGGGAACTAGAGCACAAACCACTGAGTTGGCTCCACTGCAAGTTTTCGGTCAGTTCCTCTTTAAAATCGAAGATGCAACTCTGTTCGTTAACGAAGTCGTAGGCGGACAAAACGCTTTCACAACAGATGATGTTAACAACTTCCTTAGAGGTTTCCTTAACGAGAAAATAATTGCTGAACTCTCACACTATGACTTAGTCACAGTTTTCACACGACTCCAAGAAACTTCGGTTATAGTCAAAAACTCAGTGATGGATTACTTCAAACGCTTAGGAATCGAACTAACTGATTTGCGATTTGAAGGCATAGATACAACACCTGAATATCGTGAACGCCTATTCTGGTTAAAAACAGGCGGAACACCAGCAGACACAGTTTTGCGTATGGAAACCGTAAAGAGCGCAGCTGCATCTCTTGGACAATCAGGCGGCGGAGGAGGCGCTTTAGGCACAGGCATGGTTCTCATCCCACAAATCATGAACCAGCAAGGCCAAGTTCAAGCACAAGTCCCAACAGCAGCACTAGTTATCTGCCCCAAATGCGGTGCCCATGTCCCAGCTACATCAAAGTTCTGTCCAGAATGCGGAACATCCTTAACACCTCCTTCAGCAGCAACCATAAAATGCCCCAAATGCGGTCATGACATTCCCGCAGGCTCAAAGTTCTGCCCTAACTGCGGCCAAACCCTAACCTAAGAAGGCAAAACTATGGCTGAAAGTAGAAGGCAGCTGCTTTCCATAGGTGCTTTTTTCATTATCCTAGTCGTTGCAATTCTGCTATTTGCCGTTAACATCGTTACTTTAGGTTTGGTTGTGCCGATTGTGCTTGGGCTTTTCGGCATCTGGATTGTTGCCCTTGGAGCAATGCGAAGTTCAAATCCGCAAAAATATGAACGCAGCGCGTTTAGCACAATGGCTATGGGTGGATGCCTAATTGTCTTAGGTGCAGCATGGTACTTGTTTAGTTTCGGGTGGCTCTACTCGTTAGCGCTGATTCTTTTGGCATTAGGACTCATAGCGTTTGCCACTGCCCTGAGACGAAAATAAACCTCGTTGAGCCTTTTTTTTAGCTCTAAACATTTTTCTATTCCAATGCACAGTCAAATCACAGAAGGCAATCTGTTATGAGTGAAGAAACAATCGGACGCGGCACATGGTATGATATGATGGCTAAGAAAGTCATCCAAAGAGAACAACAGCTCGTGAGAGACACAAGCAAAATTCGAACAGAGATGGGTCTTGGAGCCTCAGGGTTCCCACATATCGGAAGCCTAGGCGACGCCGTCCGCTCATATGCAGTCACTCTTGCTTTGAGGGGCTTAGATTTTAATTCAGAATTGGTTGCTTACTGTGACGACAAAGATGGCTTGCGCAAGGTTCCAGCAGGGCTTTCAAATGATTTGGAGAAGTATCTTGGTTATCCCGTTTCGAGCATTCCTGACCCTTTCGGTTGCCATGAAAGCTATGGCAAACATATGAGTTCTCTTCTACTGGAGTCATTAGACAAGTGCGGCATAAGTTACAAATATTTTTCAGCTAAAGACGTCTATGAGAAAGGCTTGTTGCTTAACGAAATCAGAACCATACTCACAAATGCCAAGCAGGTAGGACAAATTGTAAAAGAAGAAGTCGGGCAGGACACCTACACGGAAGTTTTGCCTTTCTTTGAAGTCTGCGAAAACTGCGGACGCATCTACACAACACGCGCCTACTCGTTTGACCCAAAAACCGATAAAGTACATTACAAATGCGAGGGCTTGGAAATTCGGGGGCGAAAAATCGAGGGCTGCGAGCACGAAGGCGAAGCTGACATCAAAGAAGGAAATGGAAAACTCACTTGGAAAGGTGAATTCGCCGCCCGCTGGAAAGCCCTTGACATCAGGTTTGAAGCGTTTGGCAAAGACATCGCTGACTCAGTAAGAATTAACGATCGAATCTGCCGAGAAGTGCTATGTTTCGAGCCACCATCACACGCAAAATATGAAATGTTCCTCGATAAGGGCGGAAAGAAAATTTCTAAGTCAGCAGGTAACGTGTTTACACCACAGGTTTGGTTCCATTATGGTTCACCTCAGTCGCTGCTTTTACTCATGCTCAAACGATTCGTTGGTACCCGTACGTTGGATGTTTCTGATATTCCAGCTTACATGAACGAGCTTGACTATCTAGAAGACGTTTACTTTGGCAAAAAGCAGGCGGGTGAGAAAGAAGTCATACGGCTCAATGGCCTCTATGAATATTGCTTTGTGACAAAGCCGCCAGTCAAGCCGAATATTCATGTGCCTTATAATTTGATGGCGTTTCTGGTCAAGATGGCACCCAAAGAGTGCATTGATGCATATGTAACTGAGAAACTGCAAAGCTACGGCTATATCCAAAAGAATCAGACTTTAGATGCTAATCTCAAACAACGCATGGAATACGCCCTAAACTGGACAAGAGACTTTGAAGAAATCAAAGAAACACAAATAGACCTCACAGCTGAAGAGCAAAAAGCAATCGTAGAACTTATTACAAAACTAGACGCTGAGGAAGATTCTGACAAGATCCAAAACGCCATTTTTAACTCAGCCAAGAATAATGGCGTTCCACCCGGTGCCTTCTTCAAAACTCTTTACAGGATTTTGATCGGGGCATCGCAGGGTCCGCGTTTAGGTCCCTACGTTCTTGCTATGGGCAGACAAAACGTGGTTGCTGCACTGCAGAGAAGCATTAAATAAGAATAAAAACTGAAAAGATACATAAGCTTGTCTTGCGCTCATGCTTCAGAGGTGTTAGAAATTGAAGCGGTTACTCGCTGTAGTGCTAATTGTACTTGTTTCAATCACGCTTTTTACAGTTTTACGGTTCGCCTCAGATTCGTCGATTCGAGGCCATCCGAATGATTTTTTTGTTGGAGTTACTTTCAGCTCAAATACCACCGTTGAAGCAAAAGTGCTTATAGACAAAGTGAAGGATTACACAAATCTCTTGGTTGTTGCTTCAGGACCCGTTAGCAAAAACGAAACATCGCTCGATGAAATATGCGATTATGCAGTAAATCAGGGCTTACATTTGGTTGTTTACTTTGGTAACATTAGTTTTCCCTGGCAAATTCCTTGGATCAGCTCTGCTCAGCAGCGCTGGGGTAGCTATTTTGTTGGTGTTTACCACTATGATGAACCAGCAGGAAGCTTACTAGACACGCCAAACACCTTTGTTAATTCAAGCAAACCTGCAAACTACGATGAAATAGCAAATCTCTTTGTTTATAGTTGGCAAACAATGCCCGGATTGCACACAATCAAAGCGATGCCTAATCCGCCTACAACTTTCACTTCGGATTACGCGCTTTACTGGTTTGACTATTTGGCGGGGTATGACGTGATTTTATCAGAGTTCGGCTGGAATAATAGTCGAGCTCAACAGATGGCTTTGGTCAGAGGAGCCTCTAACCTGCAAAATAAAAGCTGGGGAGTAATCGTCACCTGGACCTACGATAAAGCGCCTTACCTGGAAAGTGGAAATCAACTATACAGTGACCTTACGCTGGCTTATCAGAACGGTGCCAAGTACGTAGTGGTATTTAATTATCCTTCTATTTCTGGCAACAGTTACGGAGATTTGACGCCAGATCACTTCGATGCGTTGCAAAAGTTCTGGAACCAAATCAAAACTAATCCACATCAAACCGATTTTTCAGCCCAGAACGTTCTGGTTTTACCAAGAAACTATGGCTGGGGCATGCGCAGCCCAAACGACTCTATATGGGGGCTTTGGGGACCGGACCAAAAATCACCACAAATTTGGAATATTACACAAACACTGCTGGCAAAATGTGGCTCAAACCTCGATATTGTGTATGATGACCCACGTTTCTCTCCCGATAGCAGGTACGTCAGAGTTTATTTTTGGAACTCGACAATCTGACTAGCTTAAACAGTTTTAAGTGGCACCAAAGAACATGATCAGGCTTTCTAGACAAACAGCCAAGGTCAAAATCTTACAACTATTTTTAAGTTTAAGAAAAGTATTTACTATTCTGCCTCTAAAATTTAGGCCGTAAAAGAGTTTGGGCTCGTCGTCTAGTACGGACCCGTTGTTTTCTGGAGATATGACCCACAACCCACCTTTTTTTTGGGTCTCTTTTGTCAGGAATCCATTTTGTTTGATTTGATTAGGCTTAATAGTGACATTTGATTACTATCGACCTGATGAATTATGACCTTTCCGGAGAACTTTCTGTGGGGCGCTTCAACTAGTGGATTTCAGTTCGAAATGGGCGATCCAAATGGAAAGAACATTGACCCGAATACAGACTGGTATGTTTGGGTACATGACTCTTCTAACATTCGAAAAGGTATAGTTAGTGGCGATTTGCCTGAGAGGGGGGTAGATTATTGGAGCCTCTATAAGCAAGATCATGCAATTGCCAAACAACTTGGCTTAAACGCTTACAGGATAGGTGTTGAATGGAGCCGAGTATTTCCAACGAGCACCTTCGCTGTTAAAGTCCCAGTGGAAAAAGCGTCCAATGGCGACATTTCTAAGATAGATATTGATGAGTCTGCTCTAAAGGGACTTGAAACAATAGCCAACCAAGATGCCGTACGTCATTATCGAGATGTTATAGAAGATTTACAAGATAACGGATTTGAAGTCTTTCTGTGCTTGAACCACTTTACGCTCCCTTTATGGATCCATGACCCTGTGACTGTTCGCAAGACTCGACTGTTTAGTGGTCCGAAGGGTTGGGTTGACGAGAACACAATAGTTGAGTTCACAAAGTTTGCGGCATACATGGCTTGGAAGTTGGGGAATCTGGTCAAGTATTGGGCTACTTTCAATGAGCCTATGGTGGTGGCTGAAGGGGGTTATATGATACATGAATCCGGCTTTCCTCCCGGACTACGCGATGCTTTTAGAGTTTTAAGAAAGGTTTCTAGGCACCTTGTTGTTGCTCATGCCCGGTCCTACGACGCTATTAAGAAGCGTTGCAGTGCCGCAAATGTTGGCTTGATTCATAATGTGATTCCAGTTATGCCTTTGTCGTCAGAAAAAAAATCTGACGTAGAAGCTGCTGAGTACATGAACATGATGCATAACCGGTTCTTTATCCAAGCTGTTTCCAAGGGCTGGCTGGACGAGAACCTGAATGAGGTAAAAGAAAAGGCCGAAATGGAGAGCTATCTTGGAAATAGACTTGATTGGCTGGGCCTAAATTATTACAGTAGGCTTGTAGTTAAAGGAAGGATGTTTAAATTGGCAAAGTTTTTTGCCGGAACTTCTGTAATTCCTTCGGTTGTTTCAAATTATGGTTTTGCGTGTCAGCCTTATTCCAGGTCGGCTGACGGGTTGTTGACATCGGCCATAGGATGGGAGTTGTACCCAGAAGGGTTGGTTGATGCCTTGAAAGCGATGAAAGAGTTTGGAAAGCCGATTTATGTGACTGAAAATGGCATTTCAGACGTAAAAGATGTGCTTAGGTCCAGTTTCTTAGTCGAACATTTGAAGGCCTTGGAAAAGGCCATTAAAGGGGAAAAAATTGATGTTCGCGGTTATTTTTATTGGTCCCTAACGGACAATTTTGAGTGGGCAAAGGGATTTAGTCAGAAGTTTGGGTTGTGTTCTGTTGACCCAGAGATTAAGTCGCGAAAAACTAGGAAAAGCGCCGAGGTTCTTAAAAGAATAATAAAAGGAGAGAAGACAGAAGAGTCGTAACCGCTCTTATGCATGCACTATACTTTCTCTGTATTAAACAAACCCATAATATTTCTGACAACCAGTGGATTTGATTGACGATTCTTCGCGTCATTGATCGGTGAGATTTTGGCTTAAGGAAGAATCTGGAACTACACCTCATAAAAACCTTGGAAGTAACCTTTAGAAAACAAAGAAAAAGAATTGCAGCAAAACTTCAAGACCCAAAAATAATTCAAATCCAATTTCACATATTCAGACATTGGAAAGCAACTATAGAATACACGAAAACAAAAGAGCAATGGTAAGTTCAAAAATTGCTTGGAAACAAAACATCAAAACAACAATCCGATACAGCTCAACTCCTGTCTTTACCACAAAACGAAAGATGTACTGCAAGGCAGCCAAAACACTGGAAGAAGCAACCAGCCTGATCGAAGCAGGTTTTCAGAATATTATCGATATTAACGAATGTAAGCTCTTACGAAAACTAAAAACTTCATATTTAGGTAGTTAATATTTCATGACTCGTAGTCTGTCTACAGGGCTCGTCGTCTAGTACGGATTATGACACCGGCCTGCGGAGCCGGAGGTCCTGGGTTCAAATCCCAGCGGGCCCGCCACCAATTTTAACACGAATTGCTACTTTTTTCTAACTACGAAAAGTAGGATGAAAGCATTAATCGTTATTAAATAGGTGGGGAATGCTAACTCGGAAAACGTCCAAGTTGAAGCCGCCAAAAAACTGGCTAATGGGCTAAAAGTGCCAATGATGAATGGCCAGGCAGATTCGGTTTCTGGGTCTCGCCATGCCTTAGCTAAAGTTGGCACCGCTGCAAGGGCATCGCTTATAATTGCAAAGATTATAGCTAAATTTGGGTTTCTGGTTAGAAGCCATAAAACAATCGCCAAACCTGATAGTATTCCGCAAGCATAGTCGAACATGGATAATTTCCAGTATGCTTTCTTGTTAAAAAACGAAGCAACAAACACTATTAATGGAGTAAATCCAGACATGAATACTGGTACAACTGCCCAGCTTACTCCACTTGATACGGAGGCGGCTGTCGCAACCAAAGGAGCGATTGTCCACATAAGCCAAGTTATTCTGTTTGGCTTGGTTTGACCCCTAAACATTGAACGTATATAAACTGATGCCGCAAGCAATGACCCTAAAGCGGCAACAAAGACAAGGTACTCAAGCATAAGCTATAGTTTGCAGCTCACATATTTTAAAGTACAAAATGTTATTTTCGTCTTTTGCGGCTTTCGAGTTTAACCTTGGCGGTGTCCAGAAAACGCTGCAAATTCAATCTATTCGAGACCGCATACAACAGGCTGGCGATGGCTAAGGCAAACGCAGGGTAGGCAGGCAAAATGTACCATGAGATTTTTGTTTGAGCAACGCTAAATACCAAAAGCACCAAAAATATCCAAATTAAAATTAAGCCGTCTGGCCTCGACCATTTTTTCACCACATTGAATATGCAAAGTCCAACTGCAAAAGGTAAAAGCGCTACCCACAACAAGTTTTCATTGGATACTATATAATTAATGTAAAACAATGGGCTCCCAGTGTGACCTTCCAGAGGACTTACAGTTCGCATAACCCCTGTGTACACTACAAACCATTGAGTGAAATCAGACCCAAACGAGGCATACATAAGGATAACCCAAGGGGCAAAAATCAACAAACCAATTCCAACAAAAAGAGCAAAACGTTTCGTTAAAAGGAATCTTGGGCTTTTTTTAGTTGCCACCCAATAAATGATTATTATTACGGGGATGAAAAGGGCTACTACCTGTTTTGTCATTAAGGCTAATCCAAAGAAAACTCCGGCTAAAGCTCCATAGAGCTTGCAATGTTGAGGTTTTTCGCTAAGAAGCAAAAAGTAAATGCTAGCTAACATAAAACAAACAAGAGGAATGTCCGTCATAGCTGCTTTTGCAAACTTGAAAAAAGTAACAAATGTTCCTAAAACTATGGCAGCTGCAAACCCGACGTTTCTATTAAAGATTTTTTTTCCCAAATAGAAAACCAAGATTAGTGAAAGTGCTCCAAAAAGTGGGGTCCAAACTCTGGCCGTGAAGTTGCTCACGCCAAGAACCTGATATGACAAAGCCATTAGCCAAATTAGCAATGGCGGTTTTGCTATCCATATTCCTGATCCACCAAACGCCCAAGGCGTTAAGTAGTCTCCCGTTTTACTCATGTGAAATGCCCATTGTGAATATGTTTGCTCGTCAGCGGCCCAAAGCGTTCCGGTTCCAAGGTTAATTACAAATAATGTTGAAAATGCTAATAACGCCAAGAGGCAGACTCCTTCAACGTGCTTTGACAACCAAGATTCTTGCAACGCAGAAGGCTCAACTTTTCGAGATTCACAATCCTCTCGTCTAGTGTAAATTGCTAGGCAAAGTGCACTAATAATTACGGTGATTCCTATGGCGGCGGCGGTAATCTCAAAGGCTATTGTGCTCAACAATGCAGGGTTGGCAACTTTTGGAGGCAATGTCGATGTAGTTGCATTGCATAGGGTAAACGCATAAACGTTGCCATCAAAAGAACCAACATACAGTGTTCCATTATTAACTGTTGGAGATGAGTCAACATAGCTTCCGGTTAAGTAGCTCCATTGTTGTGCTCCAGTGTAAGCGTTAAAACAATAAATGCCGTTATCTTCTGAGCCCACATACACATTGCCGCCGGAAACTTCCGGTGAGGATATTATCCAGTAGCCTGTTGAGCTTTGCCATATTTTTTGTCCGTTTGTCGCATTTAAACAATAGAGGTTGTTATCGTCGGAACCTATGTAAACGCATCCGTAGGCTGTAGCTGGAGATGAATCAACTGTGTCTTGTGTTTGAAATTGCCAAATTTTCTGTCCTGTAGTGGCGTTTAAGCCGTAAACGGAGCCGTTATAGCAGCCAATGTATAGGTAACCATTAGATAAGCATGGCGAGGATTTGCTGCTTTGGGTAAGTTTATGCCATATTTCTTGTCCTGTAGAAGCGTTTATGGCGTAAACGTAGAAGTCGTCGGTTGCAACATATACTACGCCACCTGAAACAGCAGGCGAGGAATCAACTCGTTCTTTAGTATTAAACCTCCAAATTGTTGCTCCATCGGATACATTGAAGCAATACAAATCATGGGTTCCCGAACCAACATAAACGTAGCCGCCGACAATTGCTGGCGAAGACCTTGCATAACCTCCGACTTTAAAATTCCATATCAGTAAACCTGTGTTGGCATTCAAGCAGTAGATCCAGCCGTCATCTGAACCGACAACTAAGCGGTCATTGTCTACGGCGGGTGAGGATCTTACTTGGCCTTTTGTATGGTAAGACCAAACCTGCTGGCCATTTGCGGCGTTGAGTCTGTAAA
>JGI20214J51088_10003544_pt1 | contig 10279 bp, 11 predicted proteins | sample WetSurMetagenome_FD_51088 | JGI IMG/M metagenome (IMG submission 51088) | reverse complement strand
CATGGCGAGGACATTGCCACTGTGATATCAGCGGAGCGATACGCCCTGGCCGCTTCGATTACGGAAAAAGTCATTACCGGGCCGCCGCCCGCCAGGGGAGCTTCAGCAGTACTGGATGGTCTTACCCTGCATCCGTTGTTCGGCTATATTCTCTTTTTTATTACTATGAGCGTTATCCTTATCATTATTTCTCTTTTCGGCTCCTGGATGACAAGTCTTATCACCGCACTGTTTGGATACCTGAAACCGGATGTATCCGGACGCCTCGCCGATATCCTCTGGAATGGAGGTGTTACCGGTTTTTATGCCTCACTTTCGGTGGCTGCCGGCTTCATTTTACCCTTTTTCCTCATTCTGGGTTGGCTCAGTGAAAGCGGCTACCTGCCGCGGATCGCCTTCCTTATGGACCGTCCCTGCCATACAGTAGGACTGCACGGTCAGGCCAGTCTGCCGCTGATCGTTGCTCTCGGCTGCAATGTCCCGGCATGTCTCGCTTGCCGCATCATGGACAACAAACGGGACAGGCTNATCGCAACCTTCCTGACCACGATGGTGCCCTGTTCGGCACGGACATCGGTAGTACTGGGACTGGTTGGCGCATTCGTGGGCTGGCAGTGGGCGGTGGGACTGCTGGCATTTCAGTTCATCCTGGTCTATTTGATCGGCAGACTGCTTAACCGGATGATGCCCGGCAACTCTCCGGGTATTATCATGGAGATACCGGAATACCGCCTGCCCACATTCAAAGTAGTCTGGCAGCAGACCTGGTCCAAGTTTAAAGATTTCCTCGCCCTGGGCGTGCCTCTGATCGTAGCCGGCAGTATTATCATCGAGTCCCTCAGAGTCTTTGGCTGGCTGGACTACGTCACCGGATTACTTTCACCTTTGACGGTTTCATGGCTGGGACTTCCGGCTTTTACCGGTATATTGCTTATTTTCGGCGTCCTGCGGAAAGAAGCCAATCTGGCATTGCTGATATCTTTCGCCGGCGGAGCCTCCATCGCGTCGATCATGAAACCGCTGCAAATGATAGTATTTACTATCGTCATCATGCTGTACATACCCTGTATCTCCACAATAGCGGTACTGGTAAAAGAGACCGGGGTTAAAGTGACCGTGTTAATGACCGCGGCTGAAATAGGGCTGGCTATCCTCATCGGAGGTATAGCTTACAGGGTACTGGGACTGTGGATATAGCTGATATCAATAAGGCGCCCGGCCAGTTCATGGGTACGGCCGAAGTCAAAACCGGCGTAAGACCGTGAAACGGATGCAGCTTCAATCGATAGTCTTCACAACCGGATGCAGCGAAGATAGCATACCGGCTTCCCCTTTCTTAAACTCCCTCAACAGGGGAATCAGAAAGATGACGATCAAAATAGCAGAAAGAAAATCGGTGACCGGCCAGGCCAGCCAGACTCCTTCGAGTTGAAAGAACCGGGGTAATATCAATACAGCCGGAAAAAGGAAGAAACAGGACCTGGCCATAGACGTGACAAAAGCCTGTCTGGCTTTACCGACTGCCTGGAAAACAACAGTGCCCACCATGATAAAGCCGACCAGCGGCAGCGTGCTGAAAATATACTTCATTGAACGGACAGCGAGATCGATCAATTGAGTATCCCCTGTAAAGATGCTTACGAATATCTCCGGGAAAAAGAACAGTATCAAAAAGGCAACCATACTGATGATTGTAGAATAAATAACAGCTATCTTTATTGACTTCAATGCCCGCCCATAATTCTTCATCCCATAGTTAAACCCCAGGATGGGCTGCAGGCTCTGTCCGATNGCGATACCCGGCATGATGACGAACATGACCAGCCGGTTGACTATGCCATAGGCTGAGACAGCGTAATCGCCGCTATATACCACCAGCATCCTGTTAATGATTATCATCGATAGACTGGTAACTAGCGTTGAGCCAAGAGAAGACACACCGATACTCATGATTTCCTTCATGACCTGCCATCTGAAAATAAAATATCTTATAATGAATTTCAGAGTGCTGCTGCCTGATATATAGTAACGCAGAAAATAGATCGTAGATAAGAATTGAGCGATAATGGTGCCGAGAGCCGCCCCCTTTACACCCATGTGTAAACCCACAATAAATATTGCGTCGAGTATTATATTGGAGATTGCCCCGATAGCCTGGCCGATCATCACCGTACGGGCATTGCCTTCAGCCATGACCATATTGCTCAAACACATAGAGGAAGTTTGTAAAAAGACTCCGCTTAATATTACACTCAGGTAATCACGTGCGTAAGGAAGCGTATCTGAAGATGCCCCCACTAACCTCAGCCAGAAGTCCATATCGGCCCATATGACGATCATCATAAAAAAGGAAATAGCCAGAACACCGGCNATGGCATTGGCTAATGTCAGATTAGCTTTTTCCTTATTACCGGCACCCAGAGCTCTGGAAATAACCGAAGCTCCGCCCATGCCCATCATCATGCTGAACCCCATAGCCAGCATCTGGATGGGGAAAACCAGAGAAGGCCCCGCGATACCATAGGCACCTACATAGCGGCCGATGAAAATAGTGTTAACGATGTTATAAAGTGTTTGTACCGCCATCCCGATAAAAGCCGGAATAGACAACCTGAATATCAAAGAGCCTATTTTGTCGGTATCGAGTGAGTTATGTTTTATTTCGTTCATATATCGTATGGACCCTCATCAATAATCAATTGAGAATAACATTATACCAGCCTGGCGAATATCGTGTGCAGCTTACGGAGTGAATCGGATATCTCTAATAAATCATTTTCAGTCAGCCCGGAAAGACTCTCTTTTATCGCATTTTTGATTTTCACAGCGTCTTTGTTAAGAAATTCACAACCTTTCGCGGTCAGGAGAATATTAGTCTGTCTTCTATCCGCTTTATTAATGGACCTTTTAACGAGATTCAGGTTTATCAGTTTGTCTATCAACCGGGTCATCTGAGAACGAGCGATATTCAGCCTGTCACCGATCTCCGCTGTATGCAGCGTGCCGGAATCATGCAACAATATTAATATTTCCAGGTGAAGTTCCGAAATTCCGATCCTGGTACGATAAAGGGCCGACTTAACTAATTTTCTATCCGTGTTCCTGAATAAAGAGGGTGTAAGTGTAAACAGTTCTTCGGTTACTGTCTCCAGAATATTACTGCTCATATAATTAACGCTGTAAATATTAATAAATCATTAATTAATTCATAATATATATTATATACAATATATATTATTTATAATTTTCCGTATTATAACATCATTGCATGTGCATTTCAAAGATACGCACCGGGAAATCGGCGGCTGTGTTTCCGCGGCAGAGCGGGTTCACACCGGACACTATTAATCTGGTTATCTTTTCTTCGTTGCTGTATAATTCAGACGAATTTAAAGAAAAATATTTTTATGCAGGCAATATACTAAAGTATCGCTATTCAATTTTATGATGGANCGATTCCCCGGTTGTTTTGAGTATGAATAATAAGAATAATATAAAAGAGTTGCAGACTATTCCCGGCGTAGGACCGAGTATCGCCCGGGATTTCGTTGATCTGGGATATACCGGCGTTTCCGGGCTTAAAGGAGCCGACCCGGAATCCATGTATCGCAAACTGTGTGAGCTTCGAGGCATGCATGTAGACCGGTGCGTACTTTATGAATTTCGCTGTGCGGTCTATTTTGCCAGCTTCAAAGTACACGATCCGGAATTACTGAAATGGTGGCANTGGAAGGACAAAAGCTGACTTTGCCCCGGGATAGATNGGCCGCATTTAAAAAAAGGCNGATACAACGTTTTAAAAATCCCCCCGGCTCTCTCCCGGATTGCTTAAGACAACCGTAGAGGGACTTTTCATCCTGGATGATGCTAAATAATTAGTGTATGAAATTGTACTCGTAGATTACGGAAAAGGAGAGACATCAGATAACAATGTCGAAGGATAAAATGACGACGGGACGTTTTACCGGCGGATTACCCTTTGCCCGTCTGGGCACAGGTAATCACCGGCTGGTTATTCTTATCGGCGGACCGGGACCCATGCCATCCGGTTTCGGCTTAAGCCTTTATACAACCCCCTACCGTCGCGCCATAGCTGATTTCATCATCTTCGTTATGGGCCGGAAAGCGGGTATGCCACCGGGTTATACCACCAGAGATATGGCGGCGGATTGTGCGGCCGCTATTGATAAAGAGATAGGAGCGCCGGTGGATATTGTCGGCACTTCTTACGGCGGGCTGCTCGCTCCCTATATAGCCGCCGATCATCCGGAATTGGTAGATCACCTGGTACTGGATGGTGTAGCCTTTCGGGTCAGCGATCAGGGTAAAGCAGTTGATCTTCGCTTCGCTGAGCTGCAAAGCCGGGGGAAGTGGGGTGAGGCATTAGCTACCGAGGTAACCGGCATGTATCCGGCAGGCTGGAGGCACTACATTTTCCCGCCGCTGGCACGCCTGGCGGCATCACTCAACAGACACCATGCGGTCAACGTGGCAGATGTTCTCATCGAAGCCCAGGCCGAATATAACCATGACTGCCGCGGCATTCTGAAGGACATCAAGGCTCCGACCTTGATCATTGCGGGAGATAAAGACTGCTTTTCCCCGGTCCCGCTGCTGCGGGAGACCGCCGCCCTCATTCCTAACTCCAACTTGATAATTGTTGAGGGAAAAGGTCATGGTGCCGTGGCTTCCGCACGGTTCGGCCGGGAAATAATAGCTTTCCTGCTTAGAGACTAGAGATGGGGGTGAGAGATCAGGGTATTGGGATTCATGATTTTTGAGCTTTGAGTTGGGTTGGTACCCCAGGGGCGACTCGAACGCCCGACAAGCGGTTTAGGAAACCGCTGCTCTATCCACCTGAGCTACTGGGGCATGCAAAAAATATTCTAGCAGTAAACAGCCTCTCACGGCAATTCCGGATGTCCATTGTAAAAGCTGCACAGACATAGCAATACACGGGTATTCCCCAGTTCCTGAAATCGAATATCTGATAAATATACCGGTGTTTTGATAAAAAACCACCGGGGATTAAACTCTTACTTTTTATGATTTGTTGGCCTTGCTGGAGACCCCGCCACCACCATATTATCAGAAACGTCTTTGTGAACTACCGACCCAGCTTCAATTGTCACTTTTTCCCCAACAGTTATACTTTCCCTGATACAAGTACGTGGGCCTATCGAGGTTCGGTCACCTATTCTCGCAGAACCAGCTATAACAGTACCAGCAGCAATAATACAATATTTACCAATGGTTACCCCATGGCCAACCACGACTTCGGTACCCAGTTTTGTTGCTTTTCCAATCAGTGTATTGCTTAGCGAGCCCCGGCAAATTACTGAGTCCGCACCCACCTCTACATCGTCCTCAATGGTGACACCGGAAATCTGCGGGAACCGTTCTAATTCTCCATTATCATTCCTCTCAAAAGCGATATCGTCGGTACCAATTATTACTCCGGTATGCATGATTACACCATTACCAATTCTCACACCACCATAGATATAAACGTGCCCTTCCATGATGGTACGATCGCCTATTTCACTCTCGCCAACATAGGAATATGGACCTATAAATATTTCTTTACCTATTCGGGCTTTGTCATCGATCAAGGCGGTAGAATGGATACCGGGTTCCAGTCGGACATTTGGGAAAAACGTTTTTAAAAGATGGATGTAAGCAAGTTGGGGATCAGCAACCTGAATTATAGTCTTGTTTGTGATTTCTCCTTCCGGAATTTCAAGGTTTTTTGAGCAGACAATAACCCGCGATTTGCTGCTTCTGACCATATCCAGTGTTTTTTCGTCAGTATCTTTACAGATACACAGAGAGTCTTCGTCAGCCAGATCGATAGCGCGTGCATTTCGTACGTACCGATCCGTACTGCCAAGTACCTGGTAATTCTCATTAATCGCCTTAAGGATATCTATTACTTGTATTTCTTTTTCCATTAGGTGATGTTTCCCAATTCTTTGAGTCACTTTGAAACGGCANAATTTATATTTTTATCTTACTGCACCGGTTAATTCTTTTACTTTAATTTTAGACTGTTTAAACTACCTTCAACCTGGATATAATGCAATCAATATTTCATAACGGCTGGAAACATTACGAATTGCAAATGCTATTTTAATTGTATCGTTTGTTTTGACTCCTAACAATATACGAATATTAGGCAATATTCACGTTTAAAAATAGGTTTAAATTTATGTACCGGCAACAAAACCTCGCACCTTGCCGGTGCTATCATTTAATGATCNAATTTCCCGGTATAGGTTTGAATTCTTAAGCATACGTGCGACTAAAGGTCCCTGTCCAATTCCAATCTCGAAGCAAACAAAGGAGTCCGGCTTTAAAAACTTGGGAGCATCGCGGATAAAACGTCTCAGTATAGAATAACCTAATGGACCTCCATCGAACGCCAATTTAGGCTCGTGTTGAAAGATCTCACGATCAAGCTTTTTTATTTTTTGAGAGGNAANATATGGCGGGTTACAGGTTATAATATCGATCTTCCCAAAGAATTCCTCCGAGTTAAATGATTCAAATAAATCCGACTGTATAAATTTTACCCTATCATCCAGACCAAGATGCATTGCGTTCTTCCGTGCAAACTCGATAGCTTCCAAAGAAAGGTCCGAACCAATACCCTTTATGTTTGGTTCCAGGGCAGCTAATCCCAGAATTACATTCCCTGAACCGGTACATATATCCATTACTGTCAATATCCCGCGTTCAATAGATAGTGACCTGGAGATTGCGAGTGTTTCGTATCCTAAAATCTCCGTTTCTGCTCGTGGTATTAAAGCCACCGGTCCTGCAAGCATTTCGATTCCCATAAAATGATCTCTTCCAGTGATATATGATAGTGGAATGCCGGAACAACGCATTTCGATAAGCAAACAGAGTCTTCTTTCAGCTTCTGTATCAAGTTCAGGCAGAGGAAACCGCATAGCATCGTGTGCGGATTTAGGGACCTGAGCCGCGGCAAAATGGAGCGCTCTATAAGTAGACTCAAGTGTTTCTTCCGGTTTATCCGGTTGAGCTTTCCAGGAATTCCTTAGTTGTTCTAAAAGAGAAGTATCCAAATGATCTTTATACCTGTATAATAAAAACCTTAAATGCCCAGGTGCGAATCAATGACATTATCACGTATTATATTCAATCCAGCACATGTATTTCAATATTGTCTCATGTATCCGGAGAAAATGAAAAATATGGCAAAACGCATTGTTCGAAGCCTTACAGTGATATTGGAATTGGTCTATTTCCGTTGAACTAAGTGAAAATAAACAGACCTTTAACAAGTCAAACTATCCAATTACCCGCTTTCCCTATCGCTTTTACGGCCTGACAACCGGGCAGCCGGAAGTGAGACCGGACTCTGTTATCTGCAGCAGTGCCTGTTTACCGGATTCTGATAAACCGAGGCTGTTCAAACTCTTCTTGAGGGTATCCGGATTACCATACCCGCCAACATAACCGTTTAACCGGGCGGCAGCAGTTGAGTCCCTGAAATCCGCCGGGGACGGATATATTGTGTACAACGAATTTACTAAGTCAGGCCTTTGTCTTAAATAGTACTTCTGATGATAGTCTTCCGCCACGTAAAAACCGGTATCAGGCTCTATGTCCGTATATATTGGTTTCCCCAGCCTGGTCTCTTCTGCCTGTTTGAACTCATTTGCCAGCTTTTTTTGCTGCTCGGACGTATAAAAGATGGCCGATCGATATTGTGTTGAATAAGCCGGGTAAGTAGCATCATGACCGGCCCCAAAAGCGGCAAGCAACTGCTTATAAGAAATAATGCCGGGATCGAAATCCACCTGAACGGTCTCGCTNTAATTTCCGATATTGTAGTAGGTTGGGTCTACGGTCGTCCCGCCGGCATACCCTACCCTGGTGCGGATTACGCCCTCGATACTCCCGAACTGGGAGTCAGAACCCCAGAATCAGCCTAAGGCAAAATAAGCAGTTTCCACGGAGCTATGGACCTCAGTATCCAGCAAAGGCAGGGCGGGAGCTGAAGAAGGAGGAGTAACACTGGAAGTGCTTGGATCCGCCGGCGTGTTACATCCGGCGGCCGGTACGAGAAAAATACCAGTCAGAGCTATAGCTAATAAAAACGTTATCGCTATCTTGATATGCATTACATTGCCATCCGAGCGGGTACCGGAAATATTTTTGAGGAAAATGCGTCTTGATTGAATTAATAGGAGAAGTGAGGAAATTGCATTATGGCCCCACTGCATTCATTCTAACAGGTTTCTGTTATGTTAACAAAATTGAGTTACTCAACTTAACGAGTGATCGTNGTGCGGTTATTCANAATTCAGCTCTTCTTCTGCGGCGGTAAAAGGTGCGGGATACCGTCAGCGATGGGATATGTTTCGTTGCAGCGGGCACAGTAAAGCGAACCGTTGATAATCTCATCTTTCTCTTCTTTTACCACAGTAAGTTTGAGGTCTCCTTTACATACGGGGCAGACCAGGATATCCAGCAGCTTTTTTTTCATTTATTCCTACCTTGGTTTTAAGTTTGACGTTCGACGTTTCACGTTCTGCGTATTACTTCTGACGTCAAACATCTAATTTCTCACCGTCAACAGCGTAAATCCGCTCGTCTCATCTTTCAATCTGGCGACATCGGTCCCGAGGACCTCCAGCAGGACGACCTCGCCAACCAGCCACGTTGTTACGCCATTCCGCAGGCAACCGGTCACTGTATTTCCCGAACGCCCTAGAGCCCCGTGAATATGCAGCACAGGTTTCCCGTCAGCGTCCGGAGCCAGAGTCCCTACAGCAACCACTTCGTGGGCACCATCAACAGGCAGCAGCATCGGTTCGGGAGATTGCAGCTCCGATCTACGCGGACCGACCACGATCTGCCCGCTGCCAACATCTCCCAGCATGATAGCACATCCCACGGCAACTTTATTATCTGCCGCAAACTGTTCGATGCACCCGGGAACAATATCCCCATCGTCCAGCCTGATAACGAAAATCCGGCCGGTCCGGCCTTCGCTAGCTTTCATTGTTTACCCTCACTTTAATAGAGTTTTCAATTGTCAGTTAATAGTATAAGCTGTATTGGTTAATTATTATAATAATATTCTTTAAAATACACTGAAAACTGAGTACTGAACTTCACTCATCCCCTTACAAGTACTCTATCCTGATCTTTATTCTCTTTTCCCTCACATTAAACTGGCTAACTCAAGGTATTGTCAAGTGTGGTATGATATATATTAATATTTTAAACTTAACAATTTAAGCCTGATAATTTAATCAAAAATAAATAAGTGGAGAATGAAGGTCATGATTCTGGATATTGGTGAGAAAGTTCATATAATAGAACGCCGCCTCTTTAACGATGATGCCCGCCGCCATTTTGTCGGTGAGGTCATCCGCTGCACGGAAACCAGTATCCGGGTAGCGGGGTACGACTGGGCCATCGAGACAATACGCGGTTTTGTACGCAAACCGGAAAAAAAAGAACGCGTTGTAATATTTAATGAAGGACTGATCATCAACGTTATTCCCCGGGAAGTAAACATCGACGATGTCCAGTATAAAATTAACGAACAGCGTAACCAGGTGGTTACCGACGGCAAAAATTTCTCACTGGATATTACAGAGTTCACAGTCAAATAATAATAAAGGTTTTCAGTCAACAGTTATCAGCTAACAGTTTAAGAGGTACTTATTAATTTTATAAGTAAGTTCTTTAGTGTAAACTGAGTACTGATCACTGATAACTAAAATAAGAAAGTAGTCATGAAATGCGAGTATCACAACTATTCGGCAAAACACTGAAAGAAATCCCCGCGGAAGCGGATACCATCAGCCACCAGCTTCTGGTGAGAACAGGCATGATCCACCAGTTGACTGCAGGTGTATACTCTTACCTGCCGCTGGGACTGCGGACTTTGAAAAAGATCGAGAGTATAATCCGTGACGAGATGGATAAAGCCGGCGGGCAAGAAGTATTGATGCCGGCGCTGCAACCGCTGGAGCTGTGGCAGAGTACAGGGCGAGACCAGTCTCTGGGCGATACACTGTTCACACTGAAAGACCGCAAAGGACGGCAGCTGGTTCTCGGACCGACGCACGAAGAGGTCATCACGACGCTGGTCAGCCGTTTCGTCCAGAGCTATCGAGATCTGCCCCTTCTCCTTTACCAGATTCAGGACAAGTTTCGTGACGAGCCGCGTCCCCGCGGCGGCCTTATCCGCGTCCGCGAGTTCATTATGAAAGACGCCTACAGCTTTCATACCGAT
>JGI20214J51088_10003543_pt1 | contig 10280 bp, 8 predicted proteins | sample WetSurMetagenome_FD_51088 | JGI IMG/M metagenome (IMG submission 51088) | reverse complement strand
ATCACGTTGAGGTATGAGAGATAAAGCCCGATTACTGCGAGTACGAGCCCGGCTATGAGGATCTTCTGGTGGGGTACTCCACCTTCGATAACTTCAACTTTTACCGACATTTTCTAACACCTCACACCATCACCAGCATAATAGCTGCTACTCCGCAGAGTGCGGATGCAACTGCCGATGCAATTAATGCACGGGGGAACCGCTTGAATTTCGGGTCGTGCGGGCCTTCGATCGTTCCTGTGATGTTGTATGCAGCAAGCACCGCGATGACAAGGAACATACCGATTGCAAACATCCCGGCGAGCGAGACGGCAATTGGCTCAACCTGTACTGCGGTTGCTTTCATGACTCCCGGCAGGGAGGCCTGGTATACATCGAGAAGCATCAGGTAAATTAACGTACCGCCGGCACCACCAAGGATACCGCCAATGACACCACCGACAAACGATACAAACGGCAATCCATGACCTTCTGTACCCTGGGATTTGTACTCAGGCTGAGTGTCTCCGGTAATCGGGTCTTTCTTGACCTTTCCGGATGCAGCGGGAATACCCATTCCGTAGATATAGACAAAGTTCACGAAAAAGCACGTGATTGCAAGCATAAGTCCGCCACCGATAGCGCCGGTAACGACAGCAACCAGGGTCCCCTGTGAAGCTGCCCATGCGCCGCCGAAGAGACCGGCGAGACCGCCACCAGCCGCCAGCATCGCGACACCAGTCGCAATACCTGGGGCTTGTCCCATTGCCGCAGGAGCGCCACCGACTGGCACAAAGTGCACACCGAACCCGATGAGAAGTCCGCCGATGACGATCCCGATGAGGGCTGTCAGGCCGAGTGACCCACCGTACATGTACATTATTGCGAAGATAATTACGAAGATAACCAGCGAGATTAATGCTGGAACTGGCGCAATNCCTGTTGAGCCTCCTGCCGGCTTCGCACCTCCAAGAGCGCTCATGAGGAAGTCTCCTCCGTTGGTTTTGTGTATGGCCCGTAGTTCTTACGTGCCCAGACCTCAATGTAGCGGTCGATTACGGTGAAGATAAGGATAATAATGACGCCTACGATGATCGCTCCCCATCCGGCACCGACCTTCTCAAAGAGAACGGTCCTCCAGAGTTCAAGGAACACGATCAGTCCGAAACAGACCCCTGATGCGGGCCCGCCGAGTTTTGCGGTGAAGAAACCATTATCGAGCGAGTTGCGCTCGCCGGCTTCTGCGTAACGGACGATGTTACCCGATGCTGAGATCGGGACGCCTGCACCGAAATTCTGTGTCTGGTACTGGCGTTCTTTTCCGTAGTACGGGTTACCAGTTGCAGATCCGGCTGCACCGAGAGCAATACCCCATACTAATCCGAGTAAGGGAAGTGGGAACGGGTGGCCGAGTGCGGCATTCATCAGGTGACAGAGTGTCACCGTTGCGAATATGGCGACAAATGCATGTGCCATGGTCACGGTGGTCATCGACTTGATGATATCGATATACACCGGCTGTCCAAACTTGGAAAGACTTGCCGTCCTTCCTAAATAAGCAGTGGTTGAGTATACTCCCTGGACGAANGTGGCCAGTCCGGCCCCGAGGACGATCGCGAGAATCGGGTTGANCTGCATGGCCATAAATGCCCANGCAATTCCAGCCCCCAATGCGATCCAAAGACCCCAGGCGGGTGGTTCACCAGCAATTGCCTTGTTATAGATNCTATGAATGTAACCCATCTGCGGTGCGAGCTGAACCTGTGAGTTCGGGTCTCCCTGTGACCCGATATCAGATTCAACATCTTCCGCAGCACCGGCTACAGTGGCAAGTGCTCCTGCCAGTGCAGTAATTCCAATGCTAAATACAATGTTGTCCATTTAGCCTCCTCCTGCGTGCTGTAATAGTGCACGAGAGTGTTCATGCTGCATTACGACTCACATCGAGTACAAACCCTTTGTGGTTCAATTAAAGAGGTTGGTTATAACTTAATTAAAGGTTTCGAAACGTTTTGGGGGTTTTCTGCCGTTATTTTCGCCGGAATAATAAAATAAAGCCATATTGGGTATATCAAATCATGTTATATTTCATTAACTAAAAAAAAATTGTGCAGATGTTTTGATATATATACTATATTGAGCGCTCTTGTCGGCGATTTGCCATCCGGACTCGCCGTTGCAGGATTTTTGAACCGGTTGGTAAAAACACTAACGAACAGGTTACGGGGAACTATTTCCTAAGGTACGGGCTACCCGGTAATAATGTGGAAAATACCATGGTTTTCGTAATAACAAGGCCTCTTAATAATCAGACACGGACTTATGCATCAGTGCCATCACGCCAGCTTTTTTTCTTTTCCCGTGACCCTGTTGGAAACATGCCATCTCCATGGGAGGTGATTCGAACATCTCCCTGTCGAGCCGTTCGTTGATCTCATCAAATATCCGTTTATACGCGATGCAATGGGGGTCAACCCCCTTTATCTCGCCATCAGTCGGTGCAATCGCGTTGTACGGGCACCCCCCCCTGCAGTACCTGACATGGGAACATCCCCCGCATTCCGTGTCAACGTATTCCTTGTACCGGGCCATCAGTTTTCCCGGCCCGGAGAGGGCGAGATCTTCTGGAGTGGGATGATCACGGACATTTCCCATGACAAAATCCTTCATTCCGACAAACCGGTAACAGGGATAGATGCTGCCATCCGGCCCGACGGCAAACGTCGTCCCCATGCAGTCCACGTAGGTGCAGACCGATCCGTGGCGGGTAAATACGCACCTGCAGAGGTCATTGATATTCATGATCTCCATGTCGCCGTGGTATTCGAGGGCCTTGTCCAGAAGGAACACGAGGAGGTCCCCGTACTCTTCCGGGTCAAGGGCCCACTGTTTCGGGTTTTCAGACCTCAGTGAAGGCAATGCCGGGTGCAGCTTGAGGACAAACCTGTTCCGGTGGAAAAAATCAACAATCTCTTCCCTTGATTTCACCGATTCACACGTGAATGTACAGATGAACCTCACGGTAAGACCATTTTCTTTTGCTATCCTGTACCCTTCCATGGTCTTCCCAAAATAACCGTCCCCCCTCTGGGAATCGTTGATATCTTCAGGACCGTCGATGCTGGACCCGATCGGTACATGGTATTCCGAAAGGATCCGGGCTATTTCCGGGGTCATCCGCCAGAGGTTGGTCTGCATCGCAAATTCCGGGTTCTGGTCTTTTAATCCGTTCGAAAGGAGTGGTAATGCATTCCGGTAAAAATCAGCCCCGGCAAGGAGTGGTTCCCCGCCGTGGAATGTAAACGTAATCCGGTTCTTCCCGAGATCTTTTAGCCAGTTGACCACCTCCTGTACCGTTTCAATGCTCATCACCGGGGACCCTTCCTCTGAACTCCAGCAGTAACTGCACTTCGAAGGGCACCCTAATGTCGGGATGAGCATGACATGGAATGCATTTTTCATTATCCAGTTTTTTGTTCCTGGCAGGATAATAGTTTTCTATCTGGCCCAATTTATTATAAAAAATGGTAAACTGAACCCGTTTGATTTATTTTCAGACAATATTGTCCGGAGGAAAATGAAATGACTATATTCCGGGAGCGCCCTCTTTGTGTAATTGAAAACGTATCAGATTCTGTGTGATTGTTTTTTTAACCCAGGAGGAACTCCCGGTTAATAACTTCGCAGGCTAATAGGGTACTCAATGGTCAACCGGAGATAGTTGCATGAAATTATTCGAATTTAACAGACGCGATTCCGCCTGGAATATCGCAATAATCGCAAGTACCGCGGTCTCTCTTGGCCTGATACTTGGCGGCCTTCTATCCGGGATTACCGTTGTATTCTCTCACCTGCTGTATATCCCGGTGGTCCTTTCGGCATACCGCTATCCCAGGTACGGGCTTCTTTTTTCAGCGTTAATCGGGGGGACTTACTTTGTCATGGTACTCATTTTCCTGGGTACAGGTGCGGGAGTCCTTTTTGAAACAACCCTGAGGATCGTAGTAATAATCGGGATAGGGTGGCTGGTTGCAACGATCACTGCCAGGCTCCGGGAAAATGAGGCCCTTTACCGCGGGCTTTTTGACCACTCCTGGGCGGGGAGTATCCTCATCCGTGATACGCAGGAAGGATGGGTGATCGAGGAAGCAAATGAACGGGCCTGCAAATTTTTAAAGAAAGACCTGGCTGATCTGAAAGGAGCGCCAGTGACCTTATTCTGGGATAAGGAAGGAGAGAATGGAGTACTCTCCGGTCTTACCACGGATAAGCCGGTATTTTCCGGTGAGACTACCTTTACAGCCGGAGAGAAGAGGTCAGCACGGGTAATAATATCAGGGGCATTGCTTCCCGATCGCAGGGCAATCCTTACATTTATCGATATTACAACGCGAGTGACTGCTGAAAACGCATTGAAAATTGCAAATGACAAGCTGAACCTCCTGTCAAGTATTTCAACTGATCATCTCCAGCGGGATGTAATTGAAATTAACGAGATTGTCCGTCAGGCGAAAATCCAATGTAAGGACTCTCTTTCCAAAGTTTTTTTTATGCAGATTGGGGGCCTGATTTCAACAATTTCACGCCGGATAGACCTTTCCCTGTCCTACAGGAATCTTGGTACAACACCCCCTGTCTGGCAGAATGTCCAGGAACAACTCGTATCGATTGACCTCTCCGCGATTAAAGGGGGCATTTCCGTAAGGTATTGGGCTGAAAGGCTTGAATGTTACGCCGATCCGCTTATCCGGGATGTGCTCTGTCATATCGTTGAAAATTCATTTCAGTATGCTGGAAGGTTTAACCTCCTCCGTGTCAGCTATCTTGAACAGGTGGATGGGCTTGTCCTCTATATTGAGGATGATGGTGTTGGCATCCCGGCATCGAAAAAGCACCATATATTCGAATATGATTCTGGTGCTCACTCAGGAATCGGGCTCTTCATATGTCGCCAGATTGTCGAGGTTTCAGGAATGGCTATTGCGGAAACAGGTGAAGAAGGCAGGGGGGCGAGATTTGAAATCCACATCCCGGCATCCTGTTACCGGATTGAAGGCTTTGGTGATAGTCCTCCCCTACCGGTACTTCCCCCATTAAGATTAGGTGTTAATTGCCTGAATGATATTAACGGTATCCCTGTGAAGGAATTGATGAGTGCTGAATTCTTACTTGCAGAATTGCTATGGAAGGATTACCACGAGACAAAGGGTGAGCCGCAAACTGACCGGATATTTGGTGCATATCAGGGTGATACCCTTGTCTCCCTTGCCCGGTGCAGAAAGCATAAGGACGGCTACGAGCTGGATGCAGTATTTACACCTGAACCGATGAGAGGGAATGGCTTTGCGAAGGCGGTTGTAGGTGGTTTAGTAGAGGCCTGTGGTAAAAATACGCTCTATATGCATTCAGTATTGCATCTTGTGGACTTTTACCACCAGTTCGGGTTTTTCCCGATCGAGGAGAAAGACCTGCCCCCCACGATCCGGGACCGGTACGCATGGGCCGGTGGGGAACTGGAAGGGGCTGATGTCCGCCCGATGAGGCGGGATGCCTTCTGAACCTTCAATACCGGAAGCCAAACTCTTTTTCAGGGCAGGGCTGCATAGTTTCCCGTCACATCCCAACTATTATCTGAACCACCACCTATTACCAATTAGAAACCGGTGTGGTTCATTATGACTGACGAAAGGGAAAGGATCTTACTGGCTACCCAGGCTGCAGCCACCTTTAAACCAGATTATATGACCAATGACAAGCTTGAAGCGGCGACCAAAGGACATGGTTCATTGGTAATTCCCGTTTATTGTGCAGCCAATTCTCTTGCAGAGGATGTATTTTGCAGTGTGGGTTCCTCGGATATGGAACTTTTAAGCCGCATGACTCTTGTGGATGCTGCTGCAGGAAGCCTGCCTCTTGACATGGTCATGGAAAAGGCAATCCGCCAGGCAATGCTGGCCGGTGCAGCTCCCGAGAATGCTGCACTGATCGTTGCGACACTTGCTTATTTCACCGGGTCATGTGCACGGTCCGGTGTCCCTCTCGGGAACCGGAAGCTAGGGGCGATTGCAAGGATGCATGCAGGGGCGCCAAGGACGAGCGCAATTGCACTTACTACAGGAAAGTTTACGCATAAAATTCCTGCATTCCCGGCGTACCTTGCAGTCTATAACGCGCTAATGGATAAGAAACTCACCCGGGTGGATGGTGCGGTACTTCCGCCATTCATCGCAGGCGGGGCGATTTACGGTCATAGTGCTCTCGGGGAGGATATTAATATCCCCGAACTTGCCAGCAATACCGCAAGAGTGGGCACCGAAGCGATAATGAAGAGCATGCATGGCGCTGGTATCACGGCATACCCGCTCTGGCCGGCACTTATCGGGGCCGCAGTAGCACTCGAAATGATTCACCCTGATGCGGCACTTGGGGAGGAATTCGGTACCTTCGGTGATGTTGATACAGCATATATTGCAGGAAAGGGTGCGAGAGATGCAGCCAAGCTTCCCCCGAAGATCCATGTGCGGGGGACCCACGAGGAGTATGATACGGCACGGGTAATCGGTGACTTTGGCCTCATACTGAAAGATATCGGCGGTCCTTCAGTCATTGCGTCCATGGCATTCGAAGAAATATTCGCGGGATTTGAAGAGTCCCCGATAATTGGTGCAGGGTTCTCAGGAGGCCCGGTCAACCCCCCCTTGGGTCACGTATGCGGGGACTGCATGCCGGCAATTCGTCTGCTCATTAAACACAGGGGTGATCCATATCCTGTTGCTGAAGCCATCACCGATTATAAGATGAATTCCTTTATCGACCCCGAGATGGCACTCTGCTCACTCAATACCATCGCACGGAAAGCTGAGACCGTTTCAAGGGGTTCAGTCTCCCATGCCTGCATCCTTGCAAGCGAGGATGTCCGTGACCGTGCAATCTACCGTCGGGCAGTAAAAGTCTACGAGATGATGAAAGCCGGGAAATCCGTGGAAGAGGCTGCACGTGCACTTGATGAAGAGAGAAAGGCGTCTGTCGAGTCCCGTGGTTCAGCGGTGTTATCCGGGTTTACCGGCCATAAAATCTCGTTGAAATTTACTACAATAAAACCACAGGGGAGACGGACTGACGAATTCACCAAAAGATATTGGGCTTTTGACTCCCATGTGTCCTATGATATCACCATCGATGGTAAACCCTATCACATTGAGAACCTGGCGGCAAAAGCCGTCCCTGAGTTTGCTCTTAACGAAAAAGCCCGGGAAAACCCGGACATGGGGACAGCTCTTTTTGCAGGAGCAGTACTCACCCAGGAACTGCAATATATCGGTCATACGATCATCAATGTAACCGTACCTGCTGCAGTCGCGACCCTGCTTGGCGAAGATGCGAAAGTTGCATCAAAACGGGCAGAAACCGGGGCATACCTTACCAAGGCGATACCTGGTGCCCGTGACAGGGCGTTTGAAGTTGCACGGCTCGCAAAAAAGATCTATACCCGTTTGAACCAGCCCGTGGCAGCATAGGAAACAATTGGCATGAAAGTCCTGGTAATTGACCCTAAAATTGCCGGAATATCCGGAGATATGCTTCTTGCAGCCCTTGTGGACCTTACGGGGTCCGGCGATCTTCTCGTCCCCCTGGTCGATGCAATCAATGAACTATCCTGCTGTGAACATTTTTCGTGCCAGGTCCGGGATGTCGATGCAGGTGGAATTTCCGCAAAGAAACTTATTATCGAGATTACAGAGACGAACCACAGGAATCATGACGATATGCGTTGTTCAGCTGATACTATTGCAAAAAATATTGGACTATCAGAGATTGCACAGCAAAAAGCACAATCCATTATTTCTGATCTCTTTTCAGTCGATGCGAAACTCCATCGCTCCGGTTTTCATCATCGAGAAATGGCTTCTGTTGACACGCTCTTTGATATTCTCGGATCGATATCCCTCCTCGATCACCATGGATTTCTGGAAGGTCGAATTTACGGGACCCCTCCTGTACTTGGGTCCGGTTTTGCCCGGATTGCGAACGGTGAAATTGCCTGCCCCGCCCCTGCTACGTTAGAGATCCTCTGTCGCCACCAGGTCCCGTATTCTGCATTTCCTGCCGATATGGAGTTGTCAACACCGACAGGAATCGCAATTTTTGCCAACCTCGCAGAGAGAATTGTCGATGCATATCCTCCCATGACACCGTTGAAAACTGGTTATGGGACGGGTTCGCGAAGTATAAAGGGAAGACCCTCTGTCCTGAGAGTTGTTGAAGGAACAAATTTTGATGCAATCCAGGACCGGATCATCATGCTCGAGACAAATCTCGATGATATCCCGGGAGAGACTGTTGGTTACACACTTGAACGACTCCGCGAAGCGGGTGCCGTTGACGTGTATGTCACAATGGCATCAGGAAAAAAGAACCGGCCCGTACAGATCCTGCATATCATTACGAATCAACTGGACTACCCCGGGCTTATGGAAATTCTTATGGAAGAAACCGGCACCCTTGGAGTCCGGATTCTTGACATTCCCAGGTTAGTTGCAAATCGTTCACGACAAACGATAAAGGTAAAGGTGGAGGGGCAGGAATTTGATATCAGTGTGAAAACTTCCACCGTAAATGGTAATATCATCGCTAAAAAGCCGGAATACGAGGACCTGAAAAGGATCGCAGGAATATTGAAAATCCCACTGAACAAGGTGAGAGAAGAGGTAATGCCGCAATTGAGTTAATTAAGGGATAAGCTGTTAACAAAGCACTTATGAGATTCAAATATCTTAAAATCGCNTTTTAGCTTATTCCCTGCAGATCTGATTGAATGGAAACCCGTCAGAGAATCATGCATCATGAGGGATTTAGATAGTACCTGGAAACCCATAGGATCATTCCATATTTTCATTCAGGCGGGTTTTTTTGGGGTAGCCAGTTCTTGCGTCTGACCAGGTAACGACAGTTTTTAGGATCTGATGGATTATCACCATGCACCCGTTCAATTGATACGACAATAAACTGGAAGCGCCCGAATGTCCCGAATTTTAGCCGGCGCAGGAACCCGGAAACGGTATTACACTGGTACCGTGTGAGGTTGAAACGGTCGCGGAGTTCGTGGACGGTAATCCACCGCTCATCGGCCTCGTTCTCATCCATGAACTGTTCGAGCAGTTCGGGAATACCGGAATACCTTCCCATGCATGCACTCCATCTGACGTTTCAACAACGTTGAAAAAAAAGGATCCTCCTCATGACTCAACCCGGCTGACCACGTTCTCCATCACCAGGTCCACCGCCTTCCAGGCCGGTGTATCTGCATGGCGGAGTATATAGGGGCGTCCTTCGTCGCCTGCTTTCACCATTGCCGGATCGAGCGGAATGGCGCCCAGGTATGGCACCCCATAATCATGGGCTGCTTTCTCCCCGCCACCGGTGCCGAACAGGTCGATGGTTTCTCCGCAATGTGGACAGATCATCCCGCTCATGTTTTCGATGACCCCGATCACCGGCATCTCCAGTTGTTCAATGAATTTGATTGCTTTGACCGCGTCGAGCACCGCAACATCCTGCGGTGTCGTGACGATGACTGCGCCACTCAGGTTCGGGGCCAGCTGGGCAATGGTGAGTGCCTCATCTCCGGTCCCCGGAGGCAGGTCAACGATCAGGTAATCAAGCGGTCCCCAGTTCACTTCTTCAAGGAACTGCTGGATCGCGACCATCTTCATGGGACCTCTCCATATCACCGGACTGGTAACATCCGGAAGGAGAAATGCAATTGACATCACGGCAAGTGTTCCTGTGACATGAATTGGTTCAAGGGTTTTATCAAGCACTGATGGCGTCTGGCCTTCGATCCCGAGCATTTTCGGGATGCTGGGGCCGTGGAAATCCAGGTCGAGCAGCCCTGTATTCCTTCCGTGGTTGGAAAGAGCAAATGCAAGGTTGACGGCGACTGTTGATTTACCGACACCCCCCTTGCCGCTGAGTACGAGGATCACATGTTTTACGTCGATCTTTGCTTTCGGGGGGAGCCCTTTTGGACTGTGCGTTGGTTGTGCTGATGAGCATGAGCTGCAGTTTTCATCGCAATTTGATGCTTTGGAAGATTGTGTTTTGGTCATAATGATTTCATCCTGGTATCGTGCTCGTGAGTATTTATTGTCTTAATCCCGGTTTATTCAAATTATACGATTGAGGGGCCGTTTTTAGAGCTATCAAACGAAGATTTCCCTCCATTTCATAGTAAAACGGAGGGATGTATCCTCATCACTAAGGAAGGTGCAGTGATCAACGGGGGTTAATGCCCGCTGCAT
>JGI20214J51088_10003542_pt1 | contig 10281 bp, 11 predicted proteins | sample WetSurMetagenome_FD_51088 | JGI IMG/M metagenome (IMG submission 51088) | reverse complement strand
TGTTCATAGGGTATATCTTTCCTGACGTTTGGCGACATACCAATAGAATGGAGTATAAAATCGAATTTACCTCCAAAGATCTTCATACTCTCGGAGAACAGGTTTTCAATTTCATCCATTTTAGTCGCATCAGCAGGAATTACCTTACTGCCGGTCATTTTAGCCAGATCGTGTATGTTGCCCAGCCTTAATGCGACAGGTGAGTTGGTAAGAACCAGCTCCGCCCCTTCCTGCCAGGCTTTAGTAGCAACCTGCCATGCAATGGATTTCTCATTCAAAGCACCAAAAATAACACCTTTTTTGCCTTTTAATAAGCCTTCTGTCATAGTAATGTAAAGTTGGAGTTAAAAATCATTCTTCGTAAACAATCCATTTTAATTTATTCCGGCTTTTAAAAGCTCTCCTGCATTCTTAATAGCTGTCTCCGTAACTTCGCTTCCGCTAAGTAATCTTGCAACTTCAAGAATCCTTTCTTCCGGTGATAACAATTTAACACGTGTAAATGTTGAGTTGTCAGTATCATCTTTATATACATGATAGTGCCTTGTTCCCCGTGAAGCCACTTGTGGAAGATGTGTAATATTTATAACCTGCATGTATTTACCCATACCTGACAGTATCTGTCCCACTTTGTCAGCTACCTCTCCAGAAACACCTGCATCTATCTCATCAAATATTATGGTAGGCAGATTATTGTTCTGTGTCAGTAACGATTTCAGGCTAAGCATCACTCTTGATAATTCGCCACCGGAAGCAATTTTAGCGAGGTTTTCCGGCTCAATCTGTTTGTTCGCTGAAAATAGAAAGTCAGCCTGATCAATACCGCTTGATGTGAATTCCTTTAACTGTGTTAAGGCAATTTTGAATTTTGCATTTGGGATTCCCAGTTGTTTAAGTAATCCGATAATTCTTGTTTCAATTTCAGGCAGGACACTTTTTCTGCAGGCAGATATCTCCTCAGCAATATTCTTTAATGAGCTGACTTCTGCTTCAAGAAGGATTTCCAGCTCATTAAGTCTTTCATCACTGGTAACAATAGAACTTATAAGATCTTTTATCTCATCTTTCTTCCTTATAAGCTCATTAAGGTCGTTTACATGATGTTTCTGAATGAGGGAGTATATATTGTCGAGTCTGCTGTTGACTATAGCAAGACGTTGGGGATCAGCCTCAATGGACACAGAAAACTTTTCTATTTCAGCTGCAACATCATCGAGTTCGATTAGTCCTGATTCAATTCTTGAAATAATACTTTCAATTTCAGGAAAAAATGCCTTGATCCTTAAGAGATTAGATTTGACTTCCCTGAGCTTTGACAGGATCGATATATCTTCAGCAAAAAAGAGATTAGAAGATGTGCTTAATGCCAGTTTTATCTCTTCGGCGTGCCCGAGCAATTCCTGTTCTGCTTCCAGGTCCGGTTGCTCACCCTGTTTAAGGTCGGCTTCTTCAAGTTGTTTATACTGGAATTGATAATATTCAAGATCGGACCTGTTTTTGTCAGCTTTTTCCTTTATTGCGCTATACTCTTTTTTTAGTCTCCTGTAATTAAGGAACGATTCTCTGTAGATGGATTTTTGTTTAGTGACACCTGAAAATGAATCTATTAGACTAAGCTGAAAAGAATTATCACTGAGCATAAGGGTCTGATGCTGCGAATGTATATCGATAAGCCTGTCACCAAGTTCCTTAAGCAGGTTTACGGTAACCGGTGTGTCATTTATAAAAGCCCGCGATTTCCCCGCGGTATTAATTTCTCTTCTTAGCGTTGTAACAGATTCATAATCAAGTTCATTAGAGCTGAAAAACTCATTCAACTCATAATTCTCAATACGAAAAGTGCCTTCAACAATACATTTCTCATTTTTATCAAGAAGGACCGAGGAATCTGCCCTGGTACCCAGAATAAGTGAAAGAGCTCCTAAAAGGATGGATTTACCGGCTCCGGTTTCTCCGGTGATAATGGTCAGTCCGTTTTCAAGTTCAACGTCCAGTTCTTTTATAAGAGCGTAATTCTGAACAAACAGTTTTATGAGCATAACAGATTATTATGGGACATTGGCTGAATTGATCTTTTCATATTTGGTTTTATTTGCAGGGTCAATTTCTGTAAGGATCTGCACAACACGGCTTTTTTCCTCAGGAAAGGCCGCTGCAAAAATATTAATGAGTTCGTCTGACTTTGCTTCCATAACTACCTGAACGAGATACATGAACGGGTCAGGTTTCTTTCTGTAAACATCCTGAATTAGTTTTAGACTCTCGACCATACTTGTCCTGGCTTCAGCAACCTTTGATTCCATTTTATCCAGACCATTCATATTATAGTCATAGAGGAATTGTCTTACTCCTTCATATTCCTTATCCAGGACATTTTTTACCAGCCAGTATCTGTTCCGGTTTCTTGAACCATCGTAAGGTTTCCAGCCAGGTTCCGGTGCATTCTGGGCGCTTGTAACAATTTTCTCAGCCATCTGGAAGAATTCTGTGCCACCCAACGGAGAAAAAGAATCATAATCAAAACCCAGAATCATATAGGTATAGTAAGCAAGTACTGAAACCAGACTCGACCTGTAAGTAGTAGGATCAAATTCCAATGGCTGAAATTCGACATATTTGAACTGAAAACTGTTGTCGATAAAATTCAGTATTGTTGATTTGTAGGTTGTATTGAAAACAGGTCGGCTTAGCTGAATCTGGATTGTTCCTTTGAACTCATCTGCAGACAGCTGGTCACTTAAATTAATAAGGACATTACAATCTATCCTTTCCGCATAGCTAAAAACGTGGTTAGTCCACACGGTATTATTCATAAACTCATAGAGGTCCCGCTGCATACTTTCAAACACCTGACGGTTGGAGCCCTGAATTCTCTGAGCAGAGATCTGAACATTACAATTCAGTTCCTGACCATTAACCATGCCCGGAATGAGAACCAGCAAACCAATTAGATAATATTTAACCCGACGTATCATTCTCAAACCGTCATTTATTTAATCATTGAAGCAATTTTAGTAAGAATATCTTTTGCAGCTTCTTCTTTTGATTTCAACTCAAATTTATCAATATTATTGTTCTTGTCAATAATAGTAATCTTGTTTGTATCATATCCAAAACCGGCTCCGTCTTCATTAAGCGAATTCAGAACAATAAGATCAAGATTCTTTCTTAACAATTTTCCCTTAGCGTTATCCAATTCATTATCAGTTTCCAGGGCAAATCCTGCAATGATCTGAGAAGTTTTTTTAATAATACCCAGAGTTTCTGCAATATCCGTTGTGGGTTTTAGTCTTAAAAACAATTCCTTTTCATTCTTTTTAATCTTTTTTCCAGAAACGGTTACCGGAGTAAAATCGGCGACTGCGGCAGCAAGTATGGCAATATCGCAGGAAGGGAATCTCGAAATACATTCCGCAGCCATCGATTCAGCCGTTATGACATTTATAATTTTTACGAAATTGTTTTTGGGGGTAATGCTTACAGGTCCCAGCACAAGCTCAACAGTAGCCCCCATATCTACAGCAGCATCTGCCAGTGCAATTCCCATTTTGCCAGAAGAATAATTGCTCAGAAAACGAACAGGATCAAGAGGTTCGCGAGTAGGACCTGCATTAATCAGAAGATGTTTGCCTTTCAGGGGCTTATCCTTTTTTTTTTTCAAAAAAGCTTTTTATCTCTTTTACTATTTCTTCCGGTTCAGCCATTCTGCCTTTACCTGTCAGACCACTTGCAAGTTCACCGCTTGCGGGTTCAAGAATAGTGTTTCCAAAAGCCTTCAGAGTCTCAAGATTTATTATTGTAGCCGGATGCCTTAGCATATCCATATCCATTGAAGGAGCAACAAAGACCGGGCAACGCACGGATAAATAGGTCGTAAGCAGCAAGTTATCTGCAATTCCGGCAGCCATTTTTGCAACAGTATTCGCGGTTGCAGGAGCAATAAGAAAAAGGTTTGCCCATAACCCAATATCTACATGACTATTCCAGTCACCGTTTTCGGGGTTGAAAAACTCCGATAACACACTATTTTTTGACAAAGTCGCAAAGGTGAGAGGGGTGATAAATTCTTTGGCATGCGCGGTCATGATGACTTTTACTTCAGCGCCATCCTTAACAAGCAACCGGATGATAGTTGCAGTTTTATAAGCTGCAATACCTCCGGTTACGCCGATAAGTATGTTTTTTCCTCTCAGCATTCTTATTTAAAATATTATTTCTGTTTTACGGGATTTTCAGGGTTTCTGTAGAATATTTTACCCTCTTCAAGTTCCTGTAATGCAATAAGTGTGGGTTTTGGAAGTCGTTCGTAAAATTTCGAAATCTCAATCTGCTCACGGTTTTCAAATACTTCCTCCAGGTTATCGCTGTAAGATGCAAACTCTTCCAACTTCTTGTTAAGTTCCTGCTTCATCTCAACAGAGATCTGGTTTGATCTTCTTGAAACTACAATAACTGTTTCATAGATGTTTCCGGTGCCCTGAGTCATAAGGTCCAGATTGCGTGTAACAGTTGTTACGGGTGCTACTGATTTTCTGTAATCCATAAGTATATTGATTATTTTACTCCAGTGTCAGGAATTCCTGCCTTTAAATATTTATTGGTTTTCTGGTAAATACTATTCACATCTTTTGAGTATGTGCTTTTTGGAAATTCTTCCATGAATGAATAATAGTCATCGAGAGTTGCCTGGTACCTCTCTTTTTGTTTGATTTTCTGGCTGTTTTCGGCATAAAGGAAAAGTGAGTTCAATTTAAGATACATCATCTTTTCACGGTATTTTGTGTTAGCGAATTCCTTAAGGCTATTTGAGAGTGCCAGAACAGCAGCCTTATATTGTTCCATGTCGTAGTAAAGTTTTGCACTCAGATATGATTTTTCAACAAGTTTATCCTCGAGATCGTTTATTCTCTTTCTACTATCTTCAGCTTTGGTACTATTTGGAAATTTATTAAGGAATATTTTAAAATCCTCGATCGATTTCTTGGTATTTTCCTGGTCGAGTTCCGGTCGGGAGGATATATTATAATAACATAAAGCTGCCATATAATTGCCCTCCTCTGCATGTTTGCCGAAAGGGAACTGCTCAATGAATGATTCAAAAGTACTACTTGCCATAAAGTAATCCTTCATACCATAGTAACTCTGAGCATTCATCCAGTTGAGCTCTTCAGCTTCTTCGGTAGCCCTGTAACGGGGAAGTATCTGTGTCAACAGCTCAGTGGACTTAACATACTGTCCTTCATCATAATACTCTTTTACTTTTGCCTTTTTGAGATCAAAATCAGTACTTTTCAGAAGTTTTTGATACTCGCCGCAAGAGCTTAACAAGACTAAAAGAATCAGGGTAATATGTAATCTGAATTTCATAAAAAAAATTGTTGCGCAAAATTAGGGAAAAAAAATCATTTCAGGCATAAAAACGTAATAATTATGTATTTATTATCTGAAGTGTACTTAAAGGAATGAGGACTGAGGGATGAGGAAGAACTATTTAACATGAAGAAGTTCTTAAGGACTACGGGACTGCAGGACAATTCGTCAATATTTAAAAATTTAGGTATAAATAGGTATTACGATAATGCGGTTAAATTGTAATTTTGTGAAAAATTTTTAGAAAGGGTATTTATCATGGATATATTTGAAAAGATTGCGAAAAACAGAGGTGCATTAGGACAATATCAGGATTTTGGTCACGGGTATTTTGCTTTTCCGAAGCTGGAAGGTGAGATAGCTCCGCGAATGAAATTCAGAGGTAAAGAGGTTCTTACATGGAGTCTGAATAATTATCTCGGACTCGCCAATAACCCTGAGATTCGAAAAGTTGATGCCGAAGCGGCAGCAAAATATGGTCTTGCTTATCCAATGGGTGCCAGAATGATGTCGGGCCACAGTTCGATACATGAAAAATTTGAAGAGATGGCTGCTCATTTTGAACATAAAGAAGATGCCTATCTCCTTAATTTCGGCTATCAGGGAATGGTCTCTATTATTGATGCCCTTGTCGATAGACACGATGTCATTGTTTACGATTCCGAATCGCATGCCTGCATTATGGACGGTCTGAGGCTTCATATCGGAAAAAGATTTGTTTTTCCACATAACGATATTGAGAGTTGTGAAAAACAGTTGCAGAGAGCACAAAAAATAACGGAAGAGTCGGGTGGCGGGATACTGGTTATAACTGAGGGAGTATTTGGCATGGCGGGCGATCTGGGGAAACTCGATGAAATAGTAGCACTAAAGAAGAAATACCAGTTCAGGTTTCTTGTTGACGATGCACATGGATTTGGAACAATGGGTGCAAAAGGCAGCGGAACAGGTGAACATTTTGGAGTGCAGGATGGGATCGATGTATACTTTGCAACCTTTGCAAAATCGATGGCCGGGATCGGAGGTTTTGTTGCCAGTACAAAAGATGTTATAAACTACCTGCGTTACAATCTTCGTTCCCAGATATATGCCAAATCTTTACCAATGGCTATGACATTAGGAGCTATAAAAAGGCTGGAGTTCATACAGGCTCATTCTGAACAGAAAGAGAAACTTTGGACAATCGTACATGCATTGCAGAAAGGTTTAACAGATGCCGGATTAAATCTAGGTAAGACCCAGTCACCTGTCACACCGGTGTTCATGAAAAGTGGTGTTCCCCAGGCAACACACATGATTTATGATCTTCGTGAAAATTATGGCATCTTCTGTTCAGTAGTTGTGTATCCTGTTGTTCCCAGGGATGTAGTTATGTTACGTCTCATACCTACTGCCGCCCATACACTTGAGGATGTTGAATATACAATAAATGCATTCAAAGAAATCAAAGCTAAAGTTGACAATAATGAATACCCTGATAACCTTGCTGATTTTAATTTATAAAAGAAAAATAACCTGGTTATTAAATAGAGTCTGTCTCAAAAGTCCTCTGTAGAACTCACTATGGTCCAGATAACTATTGGGACAATGATCTCTGTGTAAGTTCTTAATTATTTGTTACACAACTTGTCCCGCGCAGCGGGAGAGAGACACAGACCTGTCTGCCGAAGCTGCAGCGCAGGCAGGGAAGGCACAAAGCGGCACATAGAAAGAATAACACAATTGACTTTTGAGACAGCCTCTGTTTATTGGTAGTACCAATTCTCTCCTAGCGGGCAATAGAAGTTGATAATACACATTCTTCTGATGAATTTTGAACAAAACCATCGCTGTAAAGGTTTATAATTCAAATCACCTAATACTTCTGAATTTTTCTTTAATATGACCTTTAGTTACAAAAAGTTATCTTTAATGCTATGGAGAGTAAGAACCCTGATCATAATATTTTGAAAGGATATAATATGCTTTTCTATTTTGCAGGAAGTATGATCATGCATGAACCTTCTGAAGAATGTATTGCTGATTTCTGGGAAAGAGGTATTCTTAAAAAACTTCCCGTGTCAAGCTCTAATCCGAATTTCATTAAGGCAGCTTCGCAGTTAAGAGAATCATTTACTGATAAAACCCGATTTGGCAAATTATTGCATGACGACTTTCTAAGACTCTTTTCCAAAAACTTGCCTTCACTCGCACCTGCTTATGAATCACAGTATAGCAGGGAGATATCTGATAACTCCGGTTTTCATTCTTCAAGTGTGACCGAATTTTACAATTCCTATGGATGGTCCTCCAGGTTCAAAGGAAAAATAGATGATGACCATCTTGGTATAGAGCTACTTTTCCTTACTTTACTGATTGATAAATATTTGAGTATTGACGACGAAGCGTGCCGGGGTGAAATGAAAAATGAGATCAGGAGGTTTATCAATTATCATATTTTGTCCTGGGTTCCGGAATGGAACAGAAAAATCCAGTGTCATGCAAGTACTTTATCTTTCAAAGGTATCGGAAACCTTATTCTTGCGTGTTCGGAGGATATTTTTCTTTTCTTTGGTCAGAATTCAGCTGCTTCAGTTTCAACAGGCTTCCTTAAAAATTAGGGTTGAAGAAATGTGAAATTGCGTCAAAATAATATTCCCTCCAACCTTCAGCTATATTACTGAATTCTTTATCCGGAATATTTGTATGTTCAACTGTTACCAATGAATTTTCCCTGTCAGGTAATATTGTGATTGTCACTATTGATCTTTCTTTCTGATCGTCGAAATACCACTCCTGTACTATTTTCTTATCCTGGACAAATTCAATATTCTTCCCTGTAATATCACCTTCCCAGAGTACAAATTCACTTCCAGGTTCAATGCTCATTTGTGCAGGATAACCTGACCATAATTCAATTGTATAAGGGTTTGTAAGGGCTGAATAAATATCTGCAGGCTCAGCATTGATTTTGAAAGTCTTTTTAAAAGTCTTCATATTAAAACTATTTAAGTTCAGACAAATAACGTTCAGCGTCGATAGCGGCCATACATCCCGAACCGGCAGCTGTAACAGCCTGCCTGTAATTAGGATCCTGAACATCACCAGCAGCAAAGACTCCAGCAATATTTGTCTTGGTTGTTCCCGGAACGGTTTTAATATATCCGACCTTATCGGTATGGAGATACTGCTGAAACACTTCTGAATTGGGGTTATGTCCGATAGCAAGAAAAAATCCATCAATTTTTATTTTCACAATTTCTTCTTCAACGGTAGCTTTCTTTCTGATCAGGGTCGCTCCTTCCACACCGTTTTCGCCGTAAAGATCCACCGTCTGATGTTCCCACAATATTTCAATATTCGCCGTATTAAGAACCTTATCCTGCATAACCTTTGATGCTCTCAGTACATCCCTTCTGACAATAAGATATACTTTACGGCATAACCCGGCCAGGTATGTTGCTTCTTCAGCAGCAGTATCCCCACCTCCAACAACTGCAACATCTTTTCCCTTATAAAAGAATCCATCGCATGTGGCACATGCCGAAACACCCATTCCTGCATATTTGGCCTCTGATTCCAGTCCAAGGTATTTGGCAGTAGCACCAGTAGCAATTATAACAGCGTCAGCTTCCAATATTTTGTTATCATCAAAAGTTACCCGGTGCTTACGACTTGAAAAATCAACGGAAGTGGCGATGCCAAATCGAATATCCGCACCAAAACGTTCCGCCTGATTTTTAAAATCTTCCATCATCTTAGGTCCGGTTATACCATCAGGATAACCAGGATAATTATCAACTTCAGTAGTAGTAGTTAATTGACCTCCCATTTGCAGTCCTGTATACAAAACAGGTTTAAGATTGGCTCTTGACGCATATATCGCTGCAGTATAACCTGCAGGACCTGAACCTATTATCAGACATTTTACTTTTTCAATATTCTGAATATCTTGATTATTATTAGTATCCTTCTGAAGGTTAAGTGGTTTAAAAGTATCCATAGATATTTATAGCTAAATTTAATTGCAAAAATATAGAAAAAACACTAACAATGTTATGCAATAAATATTACAGAGTTTAAGTAGTAATTTGGATATTAGGATTAGTTGAGTATTTTTGCAAAAGATTTTCGGGGTGTGGCGCAGTTGGCTAGCGCACTTGCATGGGGTGCAAGGGGTCGTCTGTTCGAGTCAGATCACCCCGACAATAAAAAAAAGTTTACCCTTTCTATTACAGTTAAGAATAGAAAGGGTATTTTTTATGGTCTTTTTCAGAATGAATTAAGCCAACGGTATCTCCCGGTAACCTCACCAAACTTAAAAGCCAGAGTAAGTTCATGTGTTCCAAGTGTTTGCTTACGAATATCAGTTAATGCCACATCAAATGCATAAGCAAAATAGAACATTTTGTACTTCAAACCTATCATAGCAATAATGGCGTCGTTGGTTCTAAATGATAGTCCTGCCCAATAGCTATCCCGATAGTATATTCTTGTTGTAAGATCTAACTGCGTAGATTTGAATAACATATCTGATGATTTGATAAAAGCTGATGGTTTTAGAGTCCAATGAGCATCCAGCGGGAAATTGTAACCTCCTGTAAGAAAAAAATAGCCAAGTTCACCGGTCTTATTATCGGATGAATTCCCAAATACCAGAGATCCCCTTAAGATATTCGTCATTGCAAAACCAAGATAGTATGAAGAAGCCGCATAGCTTACACCAAAGTTTACATCAGTAATAAATACTGATCTATCATATGCATTCAGATATGGATCATCGTTATAAGAATAAAGAAGATCTTTTTCATTAATGGAATGCTGGTAAGCAGTTAAGGCCAGTCCGAAGGAAAGACTGTTGGAAATACCATCCTTGGCTTGTCCCATGGAGATATGATATGCATAAGCCGCCTGAAGACCTGTACGGTGAAT
>JGI20214J51088_10003540_pt1 | contig 10282 bp, 11 predicted proteins | sample WetSurMetagenome_FD_51088 | JGI IMG/M metagenome (IMG submission 51088) | reverse complement strand
AGCAATAGCCGACGGAAATTCTCAGCCTGGTATGAAGACTGCATCGAATCTATACTTGTGATCCGTGAAAATCCGTTAAGGATTTCAACCACCTTCTTCCCAAATTCCTTTTCCAGGTCTGCCGGGGTGATGCTCAGATTATTGAAAGAATCATGCAGCAGGGCTGTAACAATGGCAGTGAGTCCCAGTCCCATTTCTCCGGCAATGATGCGTGCAACCGAAAGTGCATGAAGTATCTGAGGCTCACCAGTCATAATTATCTTATCACCGCATGCTTCCACTGCAAGATCGAAAGCCCTTTTTATAAGCTGATTGTCATCAGGTGAGACAGTGTTTTTTGCTGCCTGAAGCAAAGAACGGTATCCGCTGTATATCTTCTGTGTATCGGCGCTCATTAATGATTCCGGATTTAGATTTAAGCAATTAACTAAAAAACCTTCGAAATAGTTCTGTAAAATCAAAAAAAAATCCCCGGTACTTTTCAGGAGCCGGGGATTCATTATTCTTATTAAGTCTTACCTGAATGAGAATCCCAGCCCAGTTGTTATTACATTATATTGAGCCCTGGTATAATCGGCATGGATTGTAACTATTGCGAGCTTAATCCTGAATCCGATATTAGCTCTTAATCCTGAGAAGTTTTCAATGTCAAGGTTTGGAAAGTCGGTACCTTTTTTAACTCCGCTGTTATTATACTGGTAATAAGGGGAAGTTGCAACTGGAGTTGGTGTAGGGAAATTACCGGAAAGGTCCATGGTGGTTTTTGTTTTACAATAACCCAGTCCGCCATAGAACGTAATTACCGGTAAATTAAGTGATGCTATTGCACTGATATTTAAAGCCTGAACTCCAACTTTAAGGTTTTGTGAATTGAAGGAAGTGGCAATATCATAAGGAGCAGTATAAAGGCTATTGGCCTGTTCAGGCTGCAAATCGACAGGAACATTCCCCTGAAGTTTGGTAAAGCCGGCAAAAAGCGATACATCAAGAGGCAATGCCTTATTGCCCGGGATGTACTGCATAATACTATGAACCAGACCCACTCCCCATAAAGAAACATTGCCTTTGTTAATATTTATTTTAGGTATGAATCTGACTTTCAATTCAGTCCCCAAAGGCAGACCAATTCCGATCTGTGCGGTAGGCACAGGCACATATCGCCAGTTGGTTCCCTTAGGAGCATTAAAAGTGGCAAGGGTGACCCCATTTACCCTGTATGTCATCAGCGGACCGCTTTTATCCGGACCGGCAACTGATGAAGCCATTCCTGTACCTGAAAGTGAAGATGAAAGACCAATTTTAGTAACATCAAATGTTTCTGCTGAAGTTGGTACAATACCTGCGCTTGCACTGAATGTGATATCAAATCCCCCGAATTTATGAGGTTTTGCAGTATTATACCAGCCACCATTAAGTCCGGCGCCAAAAGCATTTGCGAATGGTGTCATGTAAGCCTGGAGGTATTTTCCGCCATCAGCAGGTGCGCTCCTTAGAAAGTCAACATCCTTGAACTGTGAAAAAGACGTCAGTGAAAATACAAACAAACTGATAATCAGAATTCCGTAACGTTTTTTAAATTGATTGTTCATAGTGTTAGAATTGGTTCGTAGTTTGAATTTATACAAATATAAAAGAATTTGAATAGTATAGCAGTAACAAATACTCAGACACTCCTATATATATGACCAATTCCGGACTATAAAGGTTGCTTCCGTTGTGATTAAAATCAGATATTATTCCTCCGGGCTTTTCTTATCGATTTTATCCAGGCTTTTGAGTTCCTGAATATCCATGTCCTTAGATAACTCAGATATGCTTTTCAGGTTTAACTCGCCTTTTATAGATATAAGTGAATTTCCGCTTGGACCACCTGTCACTACAAGCAGTTCGGATATAATATTACCATTTTGCCTGATCAGGAATTTTGTCATGTTGGGGCCCTCTTTCACAACCATAAGTTCTTCATATACTGACAGATCAAGTTTTCTGCTCAGTTCAGTATAGAAGTTAAGGTTTTTATTCAGCAGTGAATCTTCAACCGTAAGTATCTTTATAGACTTCAGTTTATTAATCACATTATCTGCATTTTTATTCTCCTGATCTTTATTTGCAAACATGCTGAACATCTTGCTGGAGATAGACACAACAGTAAATCCGGGTTTCTCTGAATATTTGTTGAACATATCTTCTACCGGTCCACTTTGTGCTTTCACACCTATTGTCAGGATGATTGCTGCCAGAGATAGAAAAATCTTTTTCATATGAATGAATATTATTTGTTTATATTTTTTTCTGCCGGATTATTGCTAAAATTGGTTGGATCCTGAAGATAGTTTAGGCTTTTCAGATTTTTCTCCACAATCCGGGTCGACTTATTAAATGTCTCAAAACTTTTTTTCGATACTTCGTTCATTTTTCCAACAGGCTCAAGAGCCTGGGCACCTCTGTTCATTCTGGTTGAAACATCTCTGAGGATTTTTATTGTTTCCGAATAGGCAATTTCCGGATCTTTAAATGTATCCAGTGCTCCGGCTCTGCTGGTAAAGAAGAAGTAGGAGCCTGCAAGCAGAAGCAATCCTGCTGCTGCACTAAGTGCGGGAAGGATAAATCTTTTAATTTTCAGCGATGAATGCCCTCTTCCGGAAGCATCAATGCCTGCCAGTATTCTAGATTCGAAGTCAACCGATGGCTCTGGTATCGGTGCTGATTCATCATAGAATCCGAATATTACCTTTTCGGCTTCATATCCTCTCGGAATATTTCCATACCTGAAAAATTTCCTAAGGGATTTTTCTTCCTCTACGGTACTTTCTCCGTTATAGTACTTTTCGATCAGCCTCTTTAATTCCTCTTCTTTCATACTGGTATTTATTAAATTCATCCCTGATCAGCCTCCGTGCCCTTGATAATGTAACTCTCAGTGTATTTATATTTTGTTGTGTTTTTTCAGCTATCTCCTCATACGACAGATCCTCAATATCCCTCATTCTGACGGCATTTTTATAAGTCTCGGGCAACCCTTCAATAATCTGATGCAGAATATTGCCTGATTCTTTGCTTTCCAGAAGTTCATAAGGTGAGTCGTTGTCTGAATTCCCGATGATCTGTCCATTTAGCTCTTCATTTATAATTCGTCTTTTTTTTCTGATCTGATCAATGCAGTAATTTTTTACCATTGTAACAGCCAGTGCGGTGATACTGTTATATTCATCAAGTTTTTTTTCAAGATTCCAGAGTTTGATAAATACTTCCTGCACTGCGTCTTCAGCCTCTTCCTGGTTTTGCAGGATGCGGAAAGCATAACCGNATAAATTCCGGTTATGCTGCCGTACAAGATCATTGAAATCGTTCCTGGTCATTCCTGCCACACCGGGTTAATGAGTGCTTATAAAGATAGTTACATTATTGATTCTTATGACCCTGTGTTATGTCCCTTCCATTATTTTTCTCAACGTCTTTCGAAAATTTCTTAGCTTCAGCATAGGTCATATTTCCCTTGATCTGTATCACTGCATTGTCATTTCCACCGGCTATTAGCAAAAACTCTCTGAATCTGTCCCCGTCTGAACGCACAAGCATCCTGACGTCTTCATCAGATTTTTTAACTCTCATGAATTCGTCATAGTTTTTAAGATCGATTCCGTCAATCACTGATGTATAAAAGTTATCAACTTTCATGTTTTCATCTTCCTGGGTTAAAATCCTAATCTCAGAAATGTGTACCGGCAATGAGCTTTCATCATTATCATCACCAAGGCATCTAGCCAGTCTAAGAATACTTCCGTTTATGGTAACCGTTGTGAATCCATCCTTTCCGGCATATTTATCAAACAGGTCATCTATTGATTTTTGTCCATAAAGAACTGTTGCTGTAATCGTTAAAACGATAAGAAGTAATAATCTTTTCATAGTCTTTGTATTTAAATTTTTGTTTATTCAAATACATGACGCAGACATGGCAGATTCATTACAGGAAAAGCAAAAAATTTTAAGAAGGCTTAGGTTAAGGCTGAGTTTGAGATAAAGAAAAGCTTCTTAACCTAAATCTTAGCCTTAGCCTTATTTGATAGTTTGCAGAGATAACGGGTTTAATCAATAAAAAAAGCCTCCATTTCTGAAGGCTTTTTGTGATCCAGCTGGGGCTCGAACCCAGGACCCCATCCTTAAAAGGGATGTGCTCTACCAGCTGAGCTACTGAATCAAAAATTCTATTTCAAGAACCTCTTTTGTTTTTGCGAGTGCAAATGTATGATAATTTTATTTCAATGCAAAAGAATATAAGAAATTTTCAGTGCAATTTTCCCATTTTATTAACAATGCCAGATTGCCAGGGAAAATATAAGTTTAAAACTCAACAAAACTACCGGGATAAAACAGGAATCTGTCGGTTTATTGACTCTTCAAGGGATATAAGCGTTTCAGTACGCACAATCCCTGCAATATTCTGAATAGTATCGGTCAGTATCATGCGAAGATGCTCATTGTCGCGAGTATATACCTTAATAAATAAAGAATAATTACCTGTGGTATAATGACATTCAATTATCTCAGGAATATCCCTGAACTTATCAACAACATCCCTGAAATGCCCCGGATGATCGAGAAATATGCCTATATAAGCACATGTTTTAAAGCCCACCATCACAGGATCAACTTTGAACTCAGAGCCTCTGATAACGCCTATTCTGATAAGCCTCTGAACCCTCTGATGAATTGCGGCGCCCGAAACTCCACACTCTCTTGCAACCTCCAGATAAGGAATCCTTGCATTTTTAGTGATAATATCCAGAATCTTCTTATCTAAATTATCAATTTGTAAACTTTCTGACATTTCTGTGGCATTTAAATAATAGAATGAAACAATATGTTTTTAATTTCTTACAAACTTAAAGGAAAAATGGGAAATTTGTTACATTAACTGAAGAAATAATTAAACTTTTTATCCTCAACCCGGAGGGTCAGCTTGTGCGGTTGATATAACCAACGATTTCTTTCAGATCTGTAAAACCTTTCTCTGTCATGAATTTCTCTATTCCACCGAGAATTTTAACTGAGGCCTGGGGATCAATAAAAGAGGCAGTGCCAACCTGAACCGCACTGGCACCTGCAAGTAGAAACTCAAGAGCATCTGAGCCTGTCATAATACCGCCCATGCCTATAACCGGAATTGAAACAGCATTAGCTACCTGCCAGACCATCCTGAGAGCCACCGGCTTTACTGCCGGACCCGACAATCCACCGGTTATTGTTGACAGGGCCGGTCTCATATTATGGACGTCTATCGCCATTCCCAGAAGTGTATTTATCAGAGAAACAGAATCAGCTCCCTCTTCTTCCACAACCCTGGCAAAATCAACAATATTTGTGACATTGGGTGATAATTTAACAATAAGCTTTTTATTACATGCTCTCCTGACTTCCCTGGTCACCTCACGTGCAGAAGCAAGATTTGTTCCGAAAGCCATCCCTCCCATTTTTACATTCGGACATGAGATATTCAGCTCAATTGCAGGTATCTTCTCAAGCTTATTAATCCGCTCAGCCAGAGCCACATAATCTTCAATATAGCTCCCGTTTATATTTACAATAATATTAGTATTATAGGATTGTATCCGGGGGTATATGTTCTTTTCAAAATAATCAATCCCCTTATTCTGCAGACCAACAGCATTAAGCATACCTGAAGGAGTCTCAGCCATCCTAGGATACTTGTTTCCTTCTCTTGGCTCAATTGTAGTTCCTTTAACAACAATACCTCCCAGTGAAGAAATATCCAGAAAGTCTTCAAATTCAGGACCATATCCAAATGTTCCTGAAGCTGTTAATACAGGATTCCTGAATTTAAGATCACCTATTGAAAATCCCAGATTTACCATTTTAATTCATTTATGTTAAATATGGGTCCGTCAATACATGTACAGAGATTACCTTTTACTGTATCCACAATGCAACACAGACATGCTCCTATTCCGCACGCCATCAGGTTTTCAAGCGATACTTCACATGCAATGTTCCGTTCCCTGCTATATCTGGCTACTGCTTTCATCATTGAATCGGGACCACAGCAGTAGATCATGTTATATTTCTTTTCCGATAATACGGAATGGCTTGTTACATAACCCTTTTCACCAACAGAACCATCCTCCGTGGTCACAAAAACATTCCCTGTGTCCCGGTATTCTTCATATTCGATAATACGGGCACTATTTCTGAATCCCAGGAGAATGTCAGGAAAAAAGCCTTTCGACTTCAGATATCTGCCTAAAAATAATAAAGGCGCAATACCGCATCCACCGCCTACCAGAAGAACTTTATCTTCAGCAGAAGGAAGGGTAAAAGAATTTCCAAGGGGATATATTAGGTTAAGTGTATCACCGGATGTAAGCCTCGATAATGTTTCAGTTCCTTTCCCAACAACCTGAATCAGGAGTTTAAATGTGTTTTTCTCATAGTCAACATCATGAATCGATATTGGTCGTCTGAGAAATGTTTCAGGGCTGCCATCAACCCTTACCTGAGCAAACTGACCCGGCTTAAATTCAGGTATTTTCTCATTCCCAGTAAGTTCAAGAATGAAAAAATCATTATTAAGACGCTTATTTTCAATTACTTTAAGATCCTCTATACGCTTTGCCATCTAAAATGCGTTTAGGGCAAAGATAACTGTAATGAGTGATTCAGGAAAATATACGGATAGGATAATTATTATTATTATTTAAAATGATTTTAAGGTAATCATTTACGGGGGAAGAACTCTTCAAAGCTGTTGTCGTCATAAAACCAGACTATTTTAACAGCTTCCGTTGAGGAACCGGAAACTGAAACTGTACCGGTATCTGAGGAACTTCTTCCTGGTCGTGGACTTACTATCTTATTGAAATCCAAATCACCATGAACATCCTCCTTCTTAATTATAGTCTCGTTAATGGCATTATCAGAAGGTGAAAAATCAAATAAACTCTGGACCTTGGCATCTTTATACATCGATCCACGGCCAAATAAAAGCCATTCAGTAGAAAGAAACCGATACTTCTCAAGCATTTTCAGTACAAAATCAAGACTCGGATTATTTCTTCCTGATAGTATGTGGGAGATACCCGAAGCCTGAACACCAATTTCCTCTGCAAGCTGTGCAGAAGTTTTATTTTCAGTCCTGAGAAATTCAAGTAAACGCTCTTTCATTTTGTGATTATTTACATTCACAAATGTAATTAAAAATTAAATTACAATTGGATTTTAATTGATTCACACATGTAATTACACTTGTAATCTTAGACTTAGATAATATATGTTATATTTGTAAATGCTTGTTTATGTGATTAGTACAAATCACCTCTATATAATGTATTACTAAAGTTTAGATGTATAAATACCTAGTATATAAGTTTTTAACCAAATATTCTAAAACCATTCAGGTAGTTTATCTACAGAAAGAAGGATTCTAACCTCTAAAAGCTATAAATAAGACTCTATATTAGATTGATATTATGATATTTATACAATCTTCAAATGAAACAACAAATATAATTACCAGTGTAACTTTATAATTATAAATTACATGTTACATAAGTAAATAATAAAGCCCATTATGATACATTACAAATGTAAATTGAGTAATAATTACAATGTATTTANCTCTGTTGTGTGTGATTGGAAAAATTCAAACTGAAATTCCAAAGTGTAAATTCCAATTAATCACAAAAACCGAATATTTACCGGCTCTGCACCTTAGGCGAGGAAATATTCGATTCTGGGAGAGTTGAGGTTGAGACTGAGGATAAGGCTTAGATTGAGGTACAGGGTGCAGGGTGCAGGGTGCAAGGTGCAATAGTACGATGGTGCGACTGCACGACTGCAAGACCGCAGGACCTCAGCACCGCACAGAATAACAAAGTCAGAAAACTGGAATTTTACTCTGGTTTGAAGTTCCTGGCAGCTCTTTCATCGAATTCATTTTCCGATCGTGCAATAACAGCTGTTGCCAGGCAGTTGCCGATTACATTAACTGAGGTGCGGGCCATATCCATTAGCACATCAATTCCAAGAATTATGAAGACAGGTTCAACTGGCAAGCCAAAGCTTACCACAGTGCCCAGGAGAATCACCAGAGAAGCTCTCGAGACACCTGCAACTCCCTTGCTCGTGAGCATCAGGGTGAAACAGATGATTATCTGCTTTTCAATCGGGAGGTTTATCCCTGCAGCCTGGGCAACGAATATCGATGCCAGAGAAAGATACAAAGTTGTGCCGTCGAGATTGAAACTATAGCCCGTAGGGATCACAAAAGCCACAATCTTCCTGGGGATTCCGAATTTTTCCATCGACTCCATGGCTGAAGGCAACGCAGATTCGGAATTGGAAGTTGCAAACGCAATAGTTGCCGGTTCCGAGATCGCCCTGATAAATGGTCTTACCGGTATTCTGAAAATTAAAGCAACAGGCAGAAGAACAAACACCAGGAACACAATCAAGGCTACATAAAGTGTTGCCAGCAGCTTGAATAAATTGAAAAGAATGTCGAGCCCCATATGACCAACCGTATATGCAATTGCGGCAAAAACAGCTATAGGAGCATAATACATTATGATATTGGTGAATTTAAACATTATTTCAGCGAGACTCTCGCTGAACCTGATCATTGGCGAACGGTATTTTTCCTTAACCATCGCTACTGCGATCCCGAATATTACACTGAAGACGACAATCTGGAGAATCTGTCCCTCGAAAATTGATTTGGCTATGTTCTCCGGAAAAATATGAAGAATGAAATCACTGGTAGTCTGAGCTTTAATATTAGCAATCGCAGGTGCTTCAGGATTCGGAGGAAGCACAACGCCTACTCCTGCTTTACCTATGTTGATGGCAAGCAAGCCAATAAATAAGGCAAGGGTCGAAACTATTTCAAAATACAGAAGAGATTTCCAACCCATTCTTCCGATCTGCTTAATATCAGCATGACCGGCTATACCCACAACCAGCGTAGAAAATAAGAGAGGCGCAATAATAGTCTTGATCATCCTGAGGAAGATATCACTCAGTACCTGCAGTTTTTTAGCTACTTCGGGAACATCATAACCAAACTCTGCCCCAGCAACCATACAGACAAGTATCCAGGTAGTCAGTGACCGTTTACGGAATGCATAAACAAAAAGAAGTGCGACACTTAATAGTCTAAATATCAATAATATATTTCGTGGTACCTCAAGTATAGAGTTAGCCTTCAAGACTAGCAGAACCAAAGCTACGCTGACGACACTTAAAAGCAAATAAGGAAATAATTTCCAGATTTTTTGCATTAAGATTTCTTATATATTATGTCTACTGATAAACAGTTTTAGAATCAGCCGCAACTGCCCGAACATCCTGAATGTTCTTCCCCTCCACAATCTGAACAGGAATGCATCATAGCAGCAAGTTCATTCTGAGTGGCTTCTCTAACATCCACAATCTTTCCGGTGAAAAATAAATCGAGTCCAGCCATAGGATGATTAAAGTCCATCTTCACATAAGATTCAGTAATCTCATTAATCACTCCAGTAAGGGGGTTCCCGTCTGAATCGGTCATAGGTACTTCATTTCCGACTTTGCATATATCCTCATTCAGTTTCCCATCCATTTCAAATACAGAGATTGGAATATCTATTATCATATCCTCCCTTTTTTCTCCGTAAGCTGAATCAGATTCGAGTTTGAATTTGAAGGGATCACCGCTTTCAAGCATATTTATGTTGGACTCAAAAACAGGCAGCAATCTTCCTGTTCCGTAGATGAATTTCAAAGGTCTGGTTTCATCCAGCGTCTCAATTATCCTGCCATTAGAATCATTTTCTCTTAATTCATAAATAAGAGAAACCATCATATTATTCTCAATTTTCATATTTGCTTCTTTTTTTAAAGGTTCAAATATAATTTAAATTGCCTTCCGGCAATCACAGAATAATAAATTTGAAGATAATTGTTAAAAAGTCGGGAGAAATAAAGGCTTGTAGAAAAGATCAGAAAATGAAGCTTAGTCGTAATACCGGCTTGCTATATATTGCATATTTAGATTCATTTAACGGCCATAGAGCCATAAAATTAAGAGATGACCTTTTACCCAGTTGCTGGCTGATACCGGCTCCTGCCAGAACAGTGTTTACATAAAACCTGTCGGTCAGATATGGCGGCGGGTTTTTCCAGAATGAAGTTTTAAGACTCAGCAATTCATCTTCTAAATGTAAAAATAATCCGGTATGAACTCCCATTGGGACAACAGAATTAAGATTCTGAACAACTACAAACT
>JGI20214J51088_10003539_pt1 | contig 10283 bp, 5 predicted proteins | sample WetSurMetagenome_FD_51088 | JGI IMG/M metagenome (IMG submission 51088) | reverse complement strand
AAGGAATAAGAAAAGATGTATTTTTGTCATATGTGGATAAATAGCCAAATTCTGTTTTTCCTGATTTCCCCGTTAATTTTAAAGCAAGAAGAGGATTGTTTATCGAGCGTGTATAAACAATAAATAAAGGCGATGTAAAAATATTTGCTCCTTCAAGAAAGAAGGGTCTCTTTTCGGAAAAAGAATACGCGATGGGATTATTAACAGTAACAACCCCGGCATCAGACTCCACTTGTGAAAAATCAGGATTTACCGCAATGTCAGTAGTTATGTTCGATGTAATTCCATATTTTATATTAAATCCAAAATCACCTTCGGGTTTAATATTTTTAAATTCGGAATTCGAGTTATTCTTATCTGTTATTGAACCCGTTTGATTTCCTATAAGATACGGTAAAAATTCGATGTTTTTACCACCTTTTACACTTTCTACCCCATTTAGTTTGCAGGGTTTTGTAAATAAGGTTGGGTCATCTCTGGATAATGGAATCAATGAATATTGATATCTATTTTCCCTTGGTCTTATTCTAAGAAATTGAATTTGCCAATCCTGTACTTTCTTATTCGGGAACCTGATGCTTTTAAAAGGAATTGCTACTTCTATTGTCCATTTATCTTTATAAATTTTCGCATTGGAATACCAAATCATATCGAACGTATCATCTTCATTTCCCGGTGTCGACCACATTAAATCTCCTTGAATACCATACGGATTTACAAAAAGTTCGTATGCCTGTCTTCCTTCATTATATGTATCGAGGAAAAAACCACAAAAATCATCGGAAAACATTTTATCTCTTTCGCAAATAGTTTTCCGCAATTTTGAGATATCGTCATCATAACAAATAAAACCAAAATATAAATTATCGTCATCATAATACATCATAACTTCTGTTTCAACCTGTGGTTTTATGTTATCGCCCGGGCTTATCTCACAATAATTACCAAATTTAGAAGCATTTTTCCAGATTGATTCATTTAAATCACCATCAATAATAATTTTAGTATTATCTAATCGTTTAATTGTAATAGAATTATATGTATTCAATGAAAATTTATCATTTTTACCTGATGAATTTGTGTCAATTAATTTATTATACTTAATCGAATCCGGTGTATCGATTACATCGTCAATAAAAGTATTTTTCAATTCNTCATCAAAATATTTTATATCACTCTCAAAATAATTATTTTGAGAAAAGACCGAATTGATGNATAAAAAGGATAGCATNAAAACGNAAAAGNAAATCTTTTTATATATGATTATATCCACTCAGGTNTAATTTATTGTTAATAAAATATTTCACCTTTTAGGAATAAGACGTTTCAAAATTAAAAAAGTCACAATACTTAAAATATTTTTACAAACTTATTTTAATATACGCAAGATTATTAAAAATGTTTAAAATATATAGTAATTAATTATTAGGTAAAATAATTATACAGAATAATAAAATTATCGTAAAAAAAGATTTATTACAATTTAAAGAGGTTTCTGGAAATAGAAATTTAACAGGTACTTTATTCCATCAAATAAAACTTCGATTTGTTTTTCCACCCGGCCTGACTTTCATAATCTACAAAATAGATTTTTAAATCCGCCTGGCTTTCGTAATCTACAAAATATAACTTTTTATCTGCCTGGCTTTCNTAATTCACAAAAAACCATTTTCCATTATTTTTTCCTGCCTGACTCTCATATTTCACTTTATAAACACATAAATCGGACTGACTTTCATAATTTACGACATAAACTTTAACATCTGCCTGGCTTTCGTAATTCACGGAAAAAACTCTTTGAGCATTTGCATTAACAACCAATAGTAATACAAATGTAATTGTAAGTAATAAAACCATATATTTCATAATGCTCTCCTAAATTAGATGTTATATTTAATTTCTACTTTTCGATAAAAATAGCATTATCATTTAATAAATCATAATCAAAAAAAATGTACTATAATGTTTGATTATTAGTAAAATATTTATTAAATTAATTTGTATTGGATAAAAATATTTATTAAACATCAAATATTTAATTTCCGACCACATTGAAAATATTTAGTTTTTTTTATTTTTTGAATATTTAATAATCCGAATATTAATATACCTGTCTGACTTAGGTGTTTTCAAAATAAAATTAACATTTATGAATGTTTTTACACATATGCNTTAAATATTATGAATGAATTCCGGAAAAAATCTCATCTGAAAATAAAAAAAAATCCCGGTTATGATATTGAGCATATTATATATTACGATTTTTTTAAAAACGCTAATGATATAATATTAATCATCGATACGGAAGGTAATATAATCGATGTTAATAACAGAGCATTGGAAACCTACGGATATTCTTTAAAAGAATTTAAAAATTTTAAGTTATTCGATTTGCGTTCACCGGATGAAAAAGAAATATCCAAAAAACAATTAAATAATATAATTTTAAAAGGCTCGATAAAATTTGAGTCAAAACACATAAAAAAATCAGGTGAAATATTCCCCATCGAAGTAAGCTCTAACATAATTAAGCTTAAAAATAAAAAAATAATACAAAGCATCGTAAGAGATATTAGCGATAGAAAAAAAGCAGAAGAAGCTCTTTTGAAAAGCGAAAGACGTTATCATATTCTTGCGGAAAACTCACCTGTAGGGATATTCCATACTGATGCTAATGGATATACAACTTATGTGAATACCAAATGGTCAGAGATTTCGGGAATGACTGCGGAAGAAGCCTACGGTAACGGTTGGTTAAACTCCGTACATCCGGAAGATAAAAAACTTTTAATTTCAATGTGGAAAGAACAGGTAAAGAATAAAAATATTTCAAAAGCAGAATACAGATATTTAAAAAAAGATGGTAGTGTAGTATGGGTAATCGGTCAGGCTAATCCTGAAAAAGATTACAATGGAAATGTAATTAGCTATGTAGGAACGATTACGGATATAACGGAAAGAAAAAAAACAGAAGAATTATTAAGCAAGAGTGAAGAAAAATTCAGAAACCTAATTGAAACAATGCCTGAAGGATTTTATAGAAGTACACCTGAAGGTTACTTTATTGACGTAAATCCTGCACTTGTAAAAATGCTCGGGTATAGTAACAAGGAAGAATTAATGAAGATACATATTCCTTCTCAACTATACATAAAAGAAGAAGAACGTGATATTAAAACGGATAAAAACGAAAATTTTGTTAATGATTATGAAATATACAGATTACGTAAAAAAGACGGAAGTGAAATCTGGTTAGAAGATTATTCAAGATATATAAGAGATGATATGGGTAAGGTAATTATTCACGAAGGTATTTGCCATGACATAACCGAGCGAAAATATGCGGTAGAAGAATTAAAAAGAAAAGAAAACCAACAATCGTTAATACTAAAATCATTACCGGTTGTATTCTATAGAGTAAAACCAGATGCTTCACTTGCTACCGTATGGATTAGCGAGCAGGTTAATGAGTTAACCGGGTATATACCGGAACAATTTACAAATGATTCGTTGTTCTGGTCAAAACATATTCATCCTGAAGATTATAAAAAAGCAATCGAAGAATATGAAAGCGTTTTTGAAAAAGGTTCAAGTAAAACAGAATACCGATGGCAATGTGCCGATGGTACATTCAGATGGTTTTCGGATTACATTGTAATGGCATTTGATGAAAATGGAAAACCAAAAGAAGCAATTGGATTCTGGATTGATATAAATGAACAAAAAATTTCGGAACAAGCACTAAGAGAAAGTGACGAAAGATATAATTCATTTATAAATACAAACAACGACCTTATATTTGTAAAAGATGATAATTTAAAATATATAATAGCAAATAAGGCTACACTAAGTTTTTTTGACAAAAATCGCGAAGATATTATAAATAAAACCGACTATGATTTAATGGACGAGCAAAGTGCTGATTCTTGTAAAGCATCGGATATGCAAACGCTGGAAAAAGGAGCAATAACCGTTTCTTTAGAAAGAATTAAAGACAGAATATATGAATCGACAAAGTTTCCAATGAAGCTCAAAAATAATAAGATTGGAATTGGCGCAATAATAAGGGATATAACCGAGCGAAAAAAAGCGGAAGAAAAGCTTAAGCAATCAATTGAAAATTGGAATAAAACTTTTAATGCAATTCAAGATGGCATTGCCCTACTCGATGCAAACCAGCATATTATTCAATGTAACCAGCCGTTTTTAGACATTGTTAATAAAACCATAGAAGAGGTTTTAGAAAAACCTTGTTTTTACTTTGTTTATGAAACTAATTGCCTTATAGAGGGATGTCCTTATAAGAGTACGGAAATAAGTAAAAAGCGAGAAACTATGGAAATAGAAATTAATGGTTCTATATGTGAGATTTTAATTGACCCAATCCTCGATGACAAAGAAAATATAATTGGAGCGGTTCATATTATATCCGACATTACCGAAAGAAAGAATATAGAAAAAGTACTCCATGAAGCTAAGGAAAAAGCTGAAGAAGCCAGTAAAATAAAAACGAATTTTCTTGCTAATATGAGCCATGAACTCCGAACACCTATGACAGGAATTCTTGGCTTTGCTGAAATCTTAAGTGATTCATTAAAAGATGATGATGATAAATATAAAGCACAGGTTATTTTAAAAGGTGGTCATCGGTTAATGAATACATTAAACCTAATTTTAGATTTATCGAGAATAGAGGCAGATAGAATTGAAGTTAAAATGCAATTGATAAATTTATCTTCCTTAGTAGAAGAATCTGTCAATCTATTTGAAATTTTTGCAAAAGAAAAAAATCTCGAATTAAAAACAAATATAGATGAAAATATTTACGCAATATTAGATGAACAATTAACAGAACAAGTATTAGCAAACCTTATTAAAAACGCATTGATTTATACAGAAAAGGGATATGTTTCAGTGGAATTAAAAAGTAATAATGAAGGGAATAATGAATTTGCAGAAATTAAAGTGACCGATACAGGAATAGGTATTCCGGAGAATCTAATCGATGTAATTTTTGAACCTTTCAGGCAGGTTAGTGAAGGACACAGCAGAGAATTCGAAGGAACGGGACTTGGCTTAACCCTGGTAAAAAAATATGTTGAACATATGAATGGTACGGTAAGTGTAGTGAGTAAAGTGGGTAACGGTTCTACTTTTACAATAAAATTCCCTGTTATAACCGATAGGAAAAAAGAAGGAATTGATTTTCCTAAAGAAGAAACTAAAAAAATAATTACTAATAATATTTCCGGTAATAAATTGCTGATTGCGGAAGACGATGAGAATAGCAGATTAGCATTCGAATACACACTAAAAGATATTTGTGAAATAGACTTTACGGATAATGGCACGCAAGTTATCGAAATGATAAAAGCAAAAAAATACGATATTATTATTATGGATATAGATTTAAAAGGAATAGATGGAATAGATGCCATTAAAAAAATAAGAGAAATAAAACAATATGAAAAAACTCCTATAATAGCCGTTACAGCATTTGTAATGGATGGTGACAAAGAAAAATTCCTTAAATCCGGCTGTTCACACTATATATTAAAACCATTCAATTTGGCAAAATTTAAAAATTATATACAAGGTTTATTGAATAAATAAATTTTTTATAGTATTTCGATTGTATTAATAAAAAACCGGGTCGTAACCCGGTTAAATATTAATTAATTTCGAAATTTTTTTCTTGCATTATTTTTTCAATTCTACTGACCCCGTAGAAGTACTAATCTTAATAATAGGATTATCGGAATCAATTCTTGCTGTTCTAACTAAACGATTTTCATCTTCGCTATTAATTATTTCTTTCTCATTGTCTAAGGTAAAAGGAACTATGATTTTACCGTGATTTTTCATTACGCTAAATTTAAAATAACCCGAAATCGAATTCCCGTTATAATCAAGAACTGCATCTCCTGATGCCGTATTAAGTGATAAATCGTTTTTCGGACTCGAAGCGAGTTTCACATTAACATCACCTGAAGCGGAATTGAATGAACATTTTTCAGTCGTTGTGATATCTGTAACATTTATTATACCGCTTGCCGTGTTTAATTTCATTTCACCTTTGGTATTTTCCATAACAATATTTCCGCTCGCAGAGCTTAATTTAAATGAACCTTCGGAATTGTTTACATTTAAATTACCACTTGCAGTGGTTAATTTAAAATTTCCATTCGAACTTTTCGAAGTAATATTACCGCTTGCGGTAGATATTTTGAATTTGCCTTCTGAATTTGTTATATCAATATTACCCGAGGCAACACTTACTTTTAACTCTGTTTTTAAATTTTCAATGTTAAAATTCCCCGAAGCAGATATGAAATCGATTTTTACTCCATTCGGAATCGATAATATCCAATTAACATTTCCCTTAGTCGAACCTAAAAATTGCTCTTTTAATTCAAGAGAATTTTCATACTCATCTATTAGAGCGTTGAAATTTACCTGCGGATTTATTTCTGAAATCACCTTTACATGAATTAAATCATCTGTGCTTTTTGAAACCCGGCAATTTCCGCTTACAAAATTCATTTTAATAATATCTTTTTTTGCAAATGTCTTATCTATTTCATCACTTTTTACAATATTATTTTTCGACATTCCACAAGAAAGAAATACCACACATAATATTGCTGTAAATGTTACCAAATATTTCATTTCAAGTTCTCCTTTTTAAATTTTTTATATTATAAATAAATACTGAATTTCCGAAAAAACAATCATTTTGTTGAAATAATTTTATTATTCAACAGTAATAAGACGTTTTATAATTTAAAAAAGTTACAAAAAATAAAAATTTTTGTAACTTAAATTATTCAATATAGAGTGATATAAAAAGAAATGTGATATATTTTAATAAAATAAAATATATTAATTTTAGATTAGATGATAATAATACCCTAACTAACTTAGGATAAAAAATGCTTTTACCTATTTTTTGACTAAGAAATCTTTCGATTTATTCTTCCAACCGGCATGACTTTCTTTATCGACAAAATAAACCTTCAAATCTGCTTTGTTAACATTATCTACAAAATATACCTTCATTTGTGCTTGATTTTCATAATTAACAAAATGCCATATTCCGTTATCTTTATCAGCAAGCATTTCATTATTTACATCGTACACACACAAATCTGCCTGACTCTCGTAATTAACAATGTATAGTTTTACGTCAGCCTGGCTTTCGTTATTGGAAGGATAAATATTCTGGGCATTTACTGAAACTGCAAATGCAAGAATAAATAAAATCGAAATAAATGTTTTCATAATACTAATAATTAAGTTAATAATGTTCATAAAATATCGTGCAACTATTGTACCACAGAAAAACGCTTAAAATGATTTATTTTTTAGATATAACTTACATAAAAAGTAGTATTCTGATAAAATAATCTCATAATTATACTATAATATTGCAAATTACATACTTCAATTAAGATTGAATAAATCCATTTATTAAATTATTTGAAAAAATTAATTTGTAATATTGAAAAACAATAAAACTATATTCCAATGAAAAAAATCTTAATTATTTTATCTTTCCTAATATTTACTCAAATGAATTTAATATCACAGACAAACCCATTACTAACGGAATATAATACACCTTTTAATGTTCCACCATTTGATTTAATAAAAAATGAGCATTTTCTCCCTGCATTTAGAGAAGGAATCAAACAGCAGGCTAAAATAATTGAATCGATTGCTAATAATCCCGAATCCCCTACTTTTGAAAATACCATAGAAGCTCTTGAATACAGCGATTACCTGATTACGGAAGTTCAAAGTGTGTTTAATAATCTGCTTTCCGCAAATACAAATCCCGAACTTCAGAAAATAGCAACTGAAATAGCTCCGGAGATTTCAGCAAACGACGATAATATTTTATTAAACGAAAAACTCTTTGCAAGAATTAAAATAGTATACGAAAATAGAAATATTCTTTCAAACCCGGAACAAATAAGATTACTCGATAAAACATACGAAAAATTCGTAAGAGGAGGCGCTAATTTAGACGACTTAAAAAAGAAAAGACTAAGAGAAATAAATAAAGATTTATCGGTTCTCCGGCTTAAATTCGGAGAAAATCTTCTTGCCGAAACGAACGGATTTAAATTAATCATTGAAGATAAAAAGGATTTATCCGGATTACCGGAATCGGTAATTAACGGAGCATACGATGCCGGAAAGAAAAATAATATGGAAGGAAAATGGGTATTTACATTGCAAAATCCAAGTTTGATTCCCTTTCTTCAATATGCAGATAACAGAAATTTAAGAGAAAAAATATGGAGAAAATACATCAGCCGAGGAAATAATAATAATGAATTCGATAATAAGGAAGTTATTCTAAAAACTGTAAATTTAAAATTAGAAAAAGCAAAATTACTCGGTTTTAAAACTACTGCGGATTTCATTCTCGATGAAAATATGGCAAAGAAATCTGAAAATGTCTTTGAGTTTCTTAATAAACTCTGGAAACCCTCATTAGATGTAGCCAAGAAGGAAGCAGAAGAACTTCAAAAACTAATTGAGAAAGATGGCGATAAGTTTAAACTTCAACCCTGGGACTGGAGATATTATTCTGAAAAATTAAAAAAAGAGAAATACAACATAGAAGAAGAAATGTTGAAACCATATTTCGAACTTGAAAATGTGAAAAAGGGCGTATTTTACCTTGCAAACAGATTGTATGGGCTGACCTTTAAAAAACTCGATGATATGCCTAAATACAATGAAGAAGTTCAGGTTTATGAAGTATTAGACGGAGATGGAAGTCATATTGGAATCTATTATGCGGATTTCCATCCAAGAGCAGGAAAAAGAGGTGGGGCGTGGATGAATAATTACAGAGACCAGTATATATCCAAAGACGGAAAAAAAGTTTATCCAATCATAACAAATGTATGTAATTTTTCAAGACCTGCAGGCGATTCACCTGCCCTGCTTACCTTTGATGAAGTAGAAACTTTCTTCCACGAATTCGGTCACGCATTACACGGATTTCTATCCAAATGTACTTATAAAAGCTTAGCGGGTACAAATGTAGCAAGGGACTTTGTTGAACTCCCCTCCCAGATAAATGAAAACTGGCTCGACGAACCGGAAATGCTTGAAGTATATGCAAGGCATTATAAAACCGGTGAAGTGATTCCGAAAGATTTAATCGAAAAACTCGAAAACAGTTCCAAATACGGACAGGGATTTGCAACAACCGAATACCTTGCCGCTTCTATTCTGGATATGGAATATCATTCTTTAACAGAAGAGATGAAAATATCGCCAATCGAATTCGAGAAAAATATTCTCGAAGAGAAATACGGTTTAATACCTGAAATTATTTCACGATATAAAGGCACATACTTTAATCACATTTTCAATTCAAGTTATACTGCAGGTTATTACAGTTATATATGGGCTGAAGTTCTGGATGCAGATGCATTTGAATTATTTAAACAAAAAGGAATATTCGATAAAGCAACAGCAGAATCATTCAGAAAAAATATACTTGAAAAAGGCAACACCGATGACCCGATGGTGCTATATAAGAGATTCCGCGGAGCTGAACCGTCAATAGAGCCATTGCTAAAAAAGAGAGGATTGAAATAATTACGGATTGAAATTCCTTTCTTTTTAGATTAATATATCGTATTATTGAAGTGTCATAAAATGACACCTGACTAATACGTTATATGGATAATAAGAGCAAGGATAATATTGATTTTATAGAGTTTAACCTGAAAAATGGTAGAAAAACCTTTTCTTTTAAAGAATTGGTAGATTTTAAAGGGAAAAACGTAAATGCTGCTAAACAGTATATTAAATACTCAATCAGCATAAATTTGATAAAAAATTTATCCGAAGGTTTTTACTCTATATATTCCCCATCAGAAAAAGATTCAAAAAAAATATCGCCGGATGATTTTATTAATCAACTAATGTCTTATAAGGAAATAAATTACTATACCGGTCTATTAACCGCATCAGCTTTTTATGGAGCAACTCAATATAGACCGCTTGTATATCAAGTTATTGTTGATAAACAGGTACATACTCCTAAAAATATTTTGGAAGGAATTAATTTTCACAAGAAAAAATATTTTCCAAAATATTGCATCGTTAAACGGAAAGGTAACTATGGATATATTAATTATTCTTCACCTGCATTAACTGCTTATGATTTAATTAAATACGAAAATGAAAGCGGGACTATCAGTAATATTATTCTTGTAATTTCAGATATGCTTTCTCAAATAAAAATTAGCGAT
>JGI20214J51088_10003538_pt1 | contig 10285 bp, 8 predicted proteins | sample WetSurMetagenome_FD_51088 | JGI IMG/M metagenome (IMG submission 51088) | reverse complement strand
TTTCCTGTTTCAACCCGTACTTTTGCTACCCTGGTTACAGGATCGATAACCGGATCGATGAATATTATATTGCCCGAAAAATCAATTCCGGGTAAAGCTTGCAGGGTAAAAGATATTTTTTCTCCTTTATTCAAAAACTGAAGATCACTTTCATAAGCGTCAAACATGACCCATACTTTTGAAAGGTCAGCAATATCATATAAAACTGTTCCCTGTGATACATGATCACCCGTATTTACCCTGCGGGCAGTCACAGTACCAGATGTATTGGATACTACTTCAAAATTGTTCTGGACAACTCCTGAACTTTCAATTTTAGCTATCTGATCATCTGTGAGTTTCCACTGGCGAAGCTTTTCTTTCGAAGCTTCGTACAATTCAGGTTGCAATTGTTTTGTTTTAACTGTTTCCAATAATTCCTGCTGAGCGGTGATGAGTTCAGGTGAGTAAATTTCAGCCAGTACCTGCCCTTTAACCACAGATTCTCCTGTAAAATTTACTGACAATCTTTCTATTCGACCAGGGACATGTGCGACCTGACTTTGAAACAACCTTTCATCAGCCTGAACTTTACCGTAAAGACGCACCTCTTTTACCGGCTTTTGTTTTGAAACAACAGAAGTAAGAACATTAGCCAGTTGAGCAGCCTCTTTTGTCAAATGAATTGCAGAGGGATCAACAGAAGTTGTACTGCTCCTGACAAGAGGAATTAATTCCATTCCACAGATAGGGCATTTACCCGGCTGATCCATTCTTATCTGAGGGTGCATTGCGCATGTCCAGATAGTGCCCTGTGCAACTTCTGTTGAATGATCGTGTTTCTCTTCGGTTTTTTGAGAGGGATGGAAAACCAACCATCCGATAAATGTACCAAGTATAAGTATGAGACTATAATTCACATATTTATTTGAGAATATTTTAAAGCGCTTTAATTTTTTCATTGTATTTAAGGTTTATTGTATTTGAGTATATGCCATTAATCGTTTTAGCCATGCAATTGCTGTATTGAAGTCAGCGACAGCCTCCACTTGCCTGAGTTCATAGTCAAGTGTTTGCTGTCGCACACGCAAGACATCAGTTAGTCCTGATGAAGATGTTGAAAAACTTTTCAGCATAAGATCAAGAGATTTGGATGCCAATTGAAATTGATTTCCATACAGTTTCACCCTCCTCTGCGAATCCTGATACAGAAGGACAGCCTGATAATACTCTGTCTGCAGAGAATTGGCAGTTGCCTGATAATTTGCGGAAGTAGCTTCTCTTAGAACGTCGGCTTCTTTTTGCATTGCGGTATATTTTTTTCGGTATATTGGCAGTGTAAAAACTGCCATTGGCATTATCATGTCTTTCCCATTCATTGCAGATGTTGACATTTCACTTTTCCCAATTACCGAATAATTAAGACCTAAACCGACCATCGGATAACCCATGCGTGTAACCATTTTTTTCCTTGCCTCCAATGATTGTTTCTCAAAATCCAGCATTCCCAGCATAGGGTTATGTGCTAACATACTATCCGAAACGACTGTCAATGAAAATTCAAGAGAATCCCTGGTTATATTTTCATATGTGTAGACCGGGGATGTTACAGGCCTGTTCAGGTATGTATTAAACTTCGCTGTAATCGAGTTTTGTTGATTTTTTAATAAAGCTATATTGTTTTCAAGATCACTGGACTCGATCTGGATCCTGTATATATCTGCCAGACCGGAACTCCCTGCGGATGATCCCATAGATCCCGATTGCATTGATGATGCCTTCCCCGATCCCGAAGAACCTGTATTACTCTGGCCTCCTCCCATGGCCTGCATTCCGGAAGCACCTTCACTCGTACTGCTGCTTCTAACAGAAGATGTCGCTGAACTTTGTGATGATGTCCCTGAGTTTTCCAGTGAAGCAGATTTGAATCTGACCAGGGCAAGCCGTTCAATTAATTTAAGGATCTCAATATTCCTTTCTGAGATACTAATATCTTTTTGAACTTTATATAATTCGTACCAGGTGCGCTGAACATCATAAAAGACCTGAAGCTTGGCATCGCGGAAAAGTTCAAATTTTGCCTTTGCCATCAGGCTCATTTCATCTTTGCCATATCTCAGAACACCAAACCATGGGAACATTTGCATCAATCTTAAATCTGCAACCTGATTACCACTTACGAGTTCCATTGGACTGAGAAATACTCCTGCGCTTAATTCAGGATCTGGCAAACTGCCAACCTGAGGTATCTTTTGTAGCGCTGCCTGATATTCACTGAATTTTTGGAGGATACCCGGATTATTTTTTGCTGCAATTTCGAGATATCGCAAAAGAGAATCAGGATATTGCTGGCTGCTGGCAACAATCCAGCTACCCAGGGCAAGAATTGTAATCAGTAATTTTTTATATGTTATCTGTTTCATTTTCTTTTTCCAATTGATTATTAATTGTTTGAGCAGCCAATTTATTTTTGTGAGTTACTTCTCCTTCTCTCCACATTGCCTGGAACAGTGGAACAACAAAAACTGTCATTACCTGAATTACCATTCCTCCAAATGTCGGGATTGCCATAGGAACCATAATATCGGCTCCTTTACCTGTTGATGATAGTACGGGAAGCAAAGCAATAACCGCAACTGCAGTTGTCATCATTGCCGGACGAACACGCTTTTTTCCGGCCATTACAACTGCTTCACGTACGTCATGAACTGTGGTTGGTTTCATATCTTCAAATACCTGATGGATATAAGTACCCATTATTACTCCATCGTTTGTCGCAATACCAAACAAGGCAATGAATCCAACCCACACGGCCACGCTCAGGTTTATTGTATGCATTTGAAACATATCACGAAGATTTAATCCTGCGACTGAAAAATTCATAAACCAATCCTGCCCATACAACCATAGCATTATAAATCCACCAGAGAAAGCTACGAATACACCTGAAAAGTGAATGAAGGATGCAGTAATAGTACGGAATTGGAAATACAATAAAAGCAATATCATAATTAAGCTAAGCGGAACCACTATAGCGAGTCTTCGGGTTGCTCTTAATTGATTTTCATAATTACCGGCAAATTTGTATGTAACACCAGGAGGAAGCATAATCTCACCAGAGTCGATCTTCCCTTTTATAATCTTACTTGCTTCTTCGACTACATCAACTTCGGCTTTCCCTTCCAGTTTATCAAAGATGACAAAGCCAACAAGGAATGTATTTTCGCTTCTGATCATTTGTGCACCCCTTGTATAATCAATATCAGCAATTTCGCTCAGGGGTATCTGAACACCATTCATTGCCGGGATGAGTATGCGTTTTAAATCCTCTGGATTATCCCGAAGTTCACGTGCGTACCGTACTCTGAGAGGAAACCGTTCACGTCCTTCGACAGAGGTTGACAGCGACATGCCTCCAACTGCAACCTGCAGTATTTCCTGCACATTGTTTACTGTCATTCCGTAACGCGCCATTGCTTCCCTGTTTAATTTTATTTCAAGATATGGAGCACCCACCGCACGGTCATAAAAAACCGCTGAAGTTTTAATTGAAGGGACATCTTTTAATGCTTTCTCAAACATCATTCCTGCTTCTTCAATCGTATTAAGATCAGGCCCATATACTTTCAGTCCCATAGGAGCACGCATCCCGGTCGAAAGCATTACAAGACGGGTTTCAATAGGCTGTAATTTAGGAGCCGAAGTCAATCCGGGAATATCAGTTACTTTTACAATCTCTTTCCAGATATCGAGCGGTTTTTTGATCTGTGGACGCCATTGACGGAAATATTCTCCTTTTGTATCTGGAATAAGACTATCGGATGGGATAATTCTGAATGCCATATTTGCTGGATTATATTTAGAATTGTCCTTCAGAATAAAGTTATCGTCGCGGTCAACCTTAAATTGCATCCGGTGCCCGTTTTCATCGAGTATATATTCGGAACGGTAGTTGATCGTATTTTCAAACATCTGAATCGGCGCAGGGTCGAGAGCAGAATTAACACGACCCCATTTTCCTACTGCAACTTCTACTTCAGGTATTGCTGCAAGTCTTTTATCGAGAGTTTCAATGTATCCCAGGTTTTTTTCAATACTTGAATGAGGCATACTTGTTGGCATCAGTAAGAATGAACCTTCATTAAGCGATGGCATGAATTCTTTACCTGTACCAGGGAATGTTTTAACTGCACCCTGCCATAACGAAGTTTGTCGAAAACTTTTCCACCCTATTTTTTCAGCTCCTTTTGGTATAATACCGAAAATTTTATCGACTCCCTGCCATGCAAGCATACCGAACAACAGAGTAACTGCGGGTATCATGAGAAACTTCCACTTATTTTCTAACGCCCATCGAAGTATTTCTTCATAAAAATGGACCATCGACATTAAAGCAAGAAGAATTACTGTTACAATTCCTGCAACAAATAGGAAGTTGGCAAATTCACTATTATGGGCTCCCAAAGGCAGCCATTCTATAGAGAGGTACCATGTTGCAAACAGAACTGTAATAAATATGTTTATGTAATTTGGAAACTCTTTGCGCTTTTCAGACCATCTGGAATCAAGAAGATTATTTATACCGACAGCCACTAATGCCAATGCAGGCCACATTTGCCAAAAAAGAATAAAAATAAAACCTGCTGCAATAAGACAACCATTCCATATTCTCTTTATTTTCTTCCTGTCGAACGAGATGTTAAAGAAGATATGTACAAGTGTCGGTAGTACAATAATTCCAAGAATAAATGCCGAAAGAAGTGCAAATGTCTTAGTAAATGCAAGAGGATGGAACAGTTTCCCTTCCTGAGCCTGCATGGCAAATACAGGAAGAAAACTTACAATTGTTGTAGCGATAGATGTTACAACCGCAGCTCTTACCTCTGTAGTAGCCTGGTAAATTACATCCATTAGTTTTCTGCCACGTATCCCTTTATTTTCAGGCATCTCAAGGTGCCGGAGAATATTCTCCACATCCACAATGCCAATATCAACCATTACACCAATCGCAATAGCAATACCTGAAAGAGCGACAATATTGGCATCTATTCCAAAGAACCTCATTAGAATAAATGTCATTAGCACTCCAATTGGTAATAATCCTGCGACGATTAAAGAAGCCCTGAGATTCATTACAAGGACGATAATCACTATAATACTTATCAGGATTTCATGCGAAAGAGCTGATTCAAGAGTTCCAATTGTCTCTTTTATAAGTCCTGTTCTGTCATAAAAAGGAACCACAGTAACCTTTGAAACTGTACCATCAGGCAGAGTTTTTTGTGGTAATCCAGCTTCTATTTCATTTATCTTATCTTTTACGTTGTTGATTACTTCCATTGGGTTTGATCCGTACCTTGCTACAACTACAGCACCAACTGCTTCAGATCCTGCCTTATCGAGACCTCCCCGACGTGTAGCTGGACCGAATGATACATGAGCTACATCTTTAATACGCACAGGAACATTATTCCTGACTGCGACAACGGATAATTCCAGATCATTCAGGCTTTTAACATATCCAAGACCGCGTATGATGTATTCAACATTATTAAGTTCAATTGTTTCAGCACCGATATCAAGATTACTTTGCTTGACAGCATTCATGACATCCATAACTGACACATTGTAAGCCTTCAGGGCATCAGGATTAAGATCAACCTGATATTCTTTTACAAAGCCCCCTACTGATGCTACCTCAGATACACCTTCTGCAGTTGAAAGACTGTATTTAACATAAAAATCCTGTATTGTTTTAAGTTCCGCAGGATCCCAGCCACCATTCGGTTTTCCGGTTTTGGGATCCCGACCCTCAAGAGTGTACCAATATATCTGACCAAGTGCTGTTGCATCCGGGCCAAGTGAGGGTTGTACTCCAATAGGCAAAGTGCCAGAAGGGAGGGAGTTTAGTTTTTCAAGGATCCTCGACCTGCTCCAGTAAAATTCTACGTTATCCTTAAAAATGATATAGATAAATGACATTCCAAACATGGAAGTACTTCTTATTGTCTGTACTCCGGGAATACCAAGTAATGCCGTAGTTAGGGGATAGCTTATCTGATCCTGAATGTCTCTGGGGGATCGTCCCATCCATTCAGTTGCTACTATCTGCTGGTTTTCACCAATATCAGGAATGGCATCTACCGGAACAGGGTTTCTGGGTAAGAGACCCGATTTCAGATTGAATGGCATAGTTACCAACCCCATGACCACAAAGGCGATAAGAAAGATAAAGGTTATCAGCCGATTGTCGAGGAAATATTTAACTAATCGGTTAAATATATTGTTTTCTGTCATATATATTTTATTTTCAATGAATTTACGTTTGCTACGGCTATAGTCTTAAATATTAGATAATTATTCTAAAATTACACTATTACATTTGATAAAAGGAACGACTGTCTGAAAACTTCCCCTCAAATCCCCAGTTTAAACAGTCGTTCCGGGGTCTGCATGATATAAATTATGCGGCATAGTATCCATAGAAGGTTAAGTTAGGGTAGTACCGAGCCTGTTCACTCCTACCTCTCAAGTCTCCTACTGCACTAATACAATTGCCCGGTTTGTCTCTACGGAATCCTGTGGGCATAATGCACTTTTAATATACATGCAGGTATACTGAATTATTAAATTATTGGTTCCATTTTTTTTGAAATTATTTGATTCCAAAGCTTTCAAGAAAATGATTGATTTTAAAATGCTTATGGAACTCGTCATATTCGTTTAGTGAAGCGTCTGATTTAAATTGGCCATCAATGGCATCATGGAGCTCATGATTATTTGGGAAGACTGCTTTAATATTTAGCAATGTAAGTTCTTTTATCTCACTGTCGCCACTTTTACTATAATAATAAGTTGTAACAGTCTTTGAACCACCAGTTTTAGGATTAACTGACTGAACATTTTGTTGGATATATATCCATAGTTCACCCTTATCCTGAAGTAGAAAATGCTCCTTCCCCTGGAACCGAGTTACCTTATCATCACACATCTGGAAACCCCAAATTTCGTTTTTCTTGAGGTTGTAACGTTTCCCTTCATGAACTACTTTAATAAAATCTTTGCTGAGAAAATCGTTCAGTATGATTTTATGTTTTTCTGTTGCACAGTCAATGCCGTACTCCATTTTACCTGTTGTATAGTCAGAATATGTTCTGAAAACACCACTTTTTTGGCCTTGAAGCGAGACAGAGCTAATTAATGTAGCTACTACTAAGACAAAATAAAATTTTGCTGATTTTTTTGTCGTTTTCATATTAAGTAATTTTAAATGATGAAATTAAATGTAATAATGTAGTAAGACCTTATTCCTTGGACTTACAGTTTCGTAGTCACTTACCTAATTCTCTCATATTTACAACAATCCGGTAAGGCATCATAGGCTTTATCTTTAGCACTTTTGAGACCTGTGTCATGACCTGCTTTTGCTAGTTTACCGCTTATATAATCCATGCTGGACCTATTAGGTTCATAAACTACTGTAAGGACTTTAGTTTTAACATTCCAATCAGCGCTTGTAACGCTACTTGCCAATGCTATTTTTTCGATCCGGGTTTTACACATTGCACATTTTCCCCATACTTTAAGAGTTTCGGTTTTGGGAGGAAGCATCGGCATACTAGAATGTTGATTCATGTTCATGTCGGTGTTCCTGTTGGAACTTGATCCCATACTTGAGTGATCATGCTGGGCAGATATAGTAGTACTTAATACAAGTATGCCTATTGCTGTGGTAAGAATTTTAAATATTTTCATTTTTAATAATTTGAATTGTTAAACTCAGTTATTTGTACCTTATAATTAAACCATTTGGCTTTTCACCTACAGGTATTCTCATCATCTCTTTAAGTTCAGCTACATTGACAACTGAAACCGAATTATCATCCTGGTTTGTAACATAACATGTTTTGCCGTCTTGAGAAAATGTCATTGCGCCTGCACCGCTTCCTACAGTTACAAATCCTCCATGGTTGTAAGCATTTCCATTTTGAGTCCAGTAATGAATCTTAGCACCAAGTGGATCCGAAACCCATAGTTGGTTCATCATAGAATTTCTGCTAACCATTCCCGGAGTAAATCCAATCTGGATTGAATCAGACATCAGGTTATTCATCGTATTGACAATTCCTATAGAATGGCTTTTTTCATTATCGATGTACATCATTCCATGCATACCGGGAAATGTACCTACCGTACCTTGTCCGGTATTTATAGTATCTGTAATCGTTTTCGTTACAGCATCGAGTACAGTAACTGAGCCTGACATGCCATTGGCAACAAATACCTTTTTACCATCATCTGAAAATGTAATTCCTGCTGGCATATTACCAACAGTTACAGAATTTAATAGATTGTAGGAATCAACACTGAATACATTTACTTTTCCAATAGGCATCATAAGAGCTGTCCATATCTCCTTTCCGTCAGGAGAGAAGATCGCATCATAAGGCATCCCTTCTAGACTAATTTCTTTCAGCAGGTCCCCTGTAATTGCATCAAGTATCAGAATTTTGCCTTGCATTTGCATTATTTCAGTTGTAGTTGTCGTAGAATTTCCATTGTGATGTTGATAATGAATATCCCCATTATTTACTTGATTTGAAGTGTTCATCATCATTTCATATCCACCGTCAAAATCCATTCCCGGTTCAGTTATAACAAGTTTACTTTTATCAGGTGAAAGTGAAATATGATATGGCCACATGTTATTATACGTTGAATTGCTGCTCATCATACCGCCTCCCATCATAGTCCCTGGCGAACCCAGACTAATAGTTTTTTCTACCTTATCAGTCGACGTGTTAATTACAGATAAGGAATTACTTGCACGGTTTACAACATATAAGGCATCGTAATTCACAGGTGAATTATCTGAGTTATTGTTTCCATCATCCTTAGTGCATGATGAGAGTATGATTGCACTAAGTGCAAAACATACAAATGCGAATTTTACTTTTTTCATTTTTTCAATATTTATTTGTTTGATTTATTATGAAACCACACATGATTGGTAGTGATTGGTATCTGCCTGATTTGTTTCGCGGAACCGCGAGCTCGAATTGTGTGATGATCAACCATGTGGGTTCCATAATATTTTACTCTAATAGTTAAAACCTATTTTGCTCTGTCGTAATGGCAGCAGCCGGGAAGATTTGCATATGCTTCATTGGTAGCTTTGTATTTTTCGGTATCATGACCAACTGCAGCAAGTTTTTTGCTAATGGCATCTTTATTTGTTTTTGAAGGATCAAAAGTTACCGTAAGCATCTGTGTTTTGACATCCCACACATTTTCAGTGGCACCTTCTGCTTTAACAGTTTTTTCAATGCGTGCTTTACACATATCGCATTTGCCGAAAACTTTGAAAGTCTCGGTTTTTGAGGAAGCCATGGTCATGCTACTATGGTCATGCGTTTGGGCAGATGTTGTTACACCAAAAATGATAGCAAAAAATACGATTAGAAAAATTCTTAACGTTTTCATTGAATTGAATATTAAATTGTAAATACTAAAAGTCTATTTGAAACAAATAGCTTAAGACAAATGAGATTTATATCTCATTTGCAGGATAGGTGAGTATGGTGAAATTCAAATACGGAATACACAAATGTTGGAGAGGTCCACCTTGGTGGACATCAAAACCCCTGGAGGACTTACACTTGTATATAAAAGATTTTGATCTGTTTGGGCTTTGGCTGATAACTCTACAGGAATTGCCAAAACCTGAAAATTGTACTGATATGATTCTGGTACAAAAGAATATGTTGGCGAGAAATTACTACTGATTCCACTATAGGTTATAATGTCTTCGCAGCAATGATTGGTAAAATATGTACCTCGAAGAGGCATTTCGTCTTCTGAGCATGTCATACCGCAAGAAGCTAATTTGCCGTAAAGCGAAACCTTTGTAGCCACTTCTTTCCCTTCACAATAGTGCGTTGCAACAGAAATGTGCAACATTGCTGCCACCATTAAGAGTGAAAGGGATATGGAAAACAACTTCTTCATTAATATAATAACAGAAATATGCTAATATTGTTTTGCAAAGGAAAGGATTTTTTCTTTAGAAATACATTATAGGTTATAAAATTTTCTATCCTTTAATATTCTTATAGCGTTAAACACAGCTATCAAAGCTACTCCCATATCTCCAAATACCGCTTCCCACATGGTAGCGATCCCAAATACGCCGAGGACTATAAAAAACATTTTTACACCCATAGCAAAAAAGATATTCTGCCAGACAATGTTCCTTGTTCTCTTCGCAACATCTATAGCTATTGCAACCTTCACTGGTGAATCTGTC
>JGI20214J51088_10003537_pt1 | contig 10289 bp, 9 predicted proteins | sample WetSurMetagenome_FD_51088 | JGI IMG/M metagenome (IMG submission 51088) | reverse complement strand
AAAAGGAAAAAGGAAAAAGGAAAAAGGGAAAGGGAGCCTGGCTGCCGGAGGGTAGTAGAAAGAGGAAGCAAATGGAAATAAATGTGTTGTTTTTTGGGGTACTGGCAGAGGTTACAAAGACCGCTGCAAGGCACTACAGCAATATCGTGTCATTTGATGAGTTGCGGCTCAGGATTGAGGATGAGTTTCCCGAACTTGTTCATTATGATTACAGGATTGTGGTGAACAACGAACTTGCCGAAGGAACTCCGGCTATCAAATCCGACGACGAAATATCATTTCTGCCCCCTTTTGCCGGTGGATAGTCTTCAACCCTGGCAGAATTTCGCCTGTTTATACCTCAGGATTATTTTATATTGCCACTTCCGGCATAACCGGCGCACTTAGTTTCCTGGCAGCCGGACGCGGGAAATCTTTCATGGTTATCATCTGAAATCCACCTTTGCCGGTAAGTATTGAAGTGTATTTCTCCTTATTGTTCAGCACTTCAATAGCCTTGGTGATAAGCTTGTCGTTTTTGAGTGACCATTCAATTGCACCTGCTTCATAAAAGTACCTGCTAATAAGGTCGTCCTCGATAAGCTCGCAGATTTCCGTCCTGAATGTATTCAGATCCTGCTCCAGATTATGGGCAATGTCTTTCTGAATCTCGCTGAAGATATCCTTGTGTATATCATAGTATTTCTCTCTCTTTGCATTCTCAATCAGCTCATTGAGTGACTGTTCGGTGACAGTCTTGTAATCAAATTTTCTTCCAACAAGGAAAGTATGGAAATCATCATAATCCCTGTCGGCAAAAACCAGCTGGTCAGCTGTCTTGACTTCGGGATGGGACCAGAAATATTTTGTTGCATAATCAAAGATCAGGTTTCTGACATAGAGCTCAGAGGCTACCTGGCTCAGTGTTTCGATTGCAACAGGAACGTCGGGGGCAATTCCACCGCCATCCTTTACGATCCTGCCGTTTTTTGTCTTGAATTCAGAAATGAGAGAATCGGGAATAATTCCAACGCTTCCATCGGGGTTGGGATGGGAAAAGTCGCGAGCCTGGATGCATCTCCCGCTCGGGATGTAATATTTTGCAGTAGTTACTTTAAGCTGGGTATTATAGCTGAGCGGCCTGGTTACCTGTACCAGTCCCTTGCCGTATGAACGCTGGCCAAGAATGACTCCCCTGTCAAGATCCTGTAAGGCTCCAGCCACTATTTCAGCTGCGGAAGCTGTTCCACTGTTAATAAGAACTGCTATCGGGATCTTTTCATCGACAGCTGTTTTGGTGGTCTTGAAATCCTCATCGAACTGCTTCACCTTGCCCTTTGTTGAAACAACAGCATTCCCCGGGTTGATAAATAAATTAACAATTTCGACAGCCTCGGTAAGAAGTCCGCCGGGATTTCCCCTGAGGTCAATAATTAACTGTTTCGGGTTCTTTGCCTCAAGGGCTATCAGGGCATTTTTGAAGTCGGAGCTGCTTCCCTGGGTAAATGAGCTGAACCTTATAAAGGCTGTCCCTCCGTCGATCATTCCGTAATAGGGGACAGGCGGGACTACGATTTTTTCCCGCTTCATTTTATATTCCAATTCCTTTCCGTTCCGGTCAATGATTACAGAAATATCGGTTCCGGGATTTCCTTTTAGTTTTTCGCTGACGGCATCGCTGCTTATCCCTTTGAGGGAAGTGCCATCGACTTTTTTAAGGAGGTCGCCGGCTTTTATACCTGCCTGATCAGCGGGGAAACCTTTATATATTTCACTTACGGTAACATACTCACCTCCTCCCCTTATCAGGGCGCCAATGCCTCCGTACTTACCGGTTGTCATGAATTTAAACTCGTCTGATTCAGACTCGGGATAGTAAACTGTATATGGGTCAAGGCTCTTCAGCATGTCATCCATGGCAATCCTGAATAGCTTGTCGGGATCAATCTTGTCGACATAGAATGTATTCAGTTCCTTGAAGAGGGAAAAGAAAATATCGAAGTTCCTGGCAATCCTGAAATCGCGGGTTTCCTGGTATGCTATAAAGCCTGTGCTTGCCGCGCCTAGTATTAGGAGGCCGAGAACGACTGCCAGCCTGCCTGATCGTATTTTTTTCATAATAGAAAATTTCTTTCCGGAAGGGCGAAAATAGAAATAAAATTATGCAATCAGCCCTCTATTTCACTAATTAATACAACTTTAACATTATTCCCTTTTCCTGAGATTGTCTCCCAGTTTATTCATCATTGCCACAACAGCTTCTTCGATTGTCATGTAATCAGCAATGGTATTCTGCCTGTAGACAATAATCAGGGCCATTGTTTTCCCTTTTTCTGCGAGGGCCTGGTACAGGATATGCTTGTTTTTCCTGTAGGCTTCCCTCATTCTTCTCTTCAGCAAATTTCTTGCCACGGCATGGCGAAAGCCTCTTTTGGGAACACTGAAGGCAACCTGTGCAGGAGANGGTATGGGGGGAANGGGATTAATCAGGAACATAATCCTGAACAGGGNGGTATAGACAGAATCGCCCTGATCAACAACAGCATCTATGATCTTTTTGCTGCAGAGTCTTTCGCTTTTTGTGAAAGCCTGATTTGTTGGAGCTTCCTGCATATGCTTAAACCGGATCTGCACCGCGAAAATATCCGCGATGCTTCAAAAGGGCTATCCCGGTGGTCAAATTATTTCAGATTCTTGTTATGCTCCTTTAGGAAAATGTCAAGTGCCATTGTCATCGATGGTGCCTTTGGATTCGGAGCATTAATGTCGAGCCTCAGTCCTTCCTGTTCAACNGCACTTGCCGTAGTTGGTCCGAATGCTGCTATTTTGATCTCGCCCTGCCTGAAGTNGGGAAAATTTTCCTTCAGCGACTTGATGCCGGTCGGGCTGTAGAAGACAAGGATGTCGTAATCAAAATCCTTCTGGTCGGAAAAATCGCTGCTTATTGTTTTGTACATCGTGCCAATGGTATGCTTGATGCCGTTTTTATCGAGAAGATCAGGGATTTCGGCATTATGTGGTTCTGAAAGAGGAACGAAGAAATTATCTTCCTTGTGTTTCGAAATAACGTCGATAAGATCCTGAAATTTAGCCTTTCCGTGGAAGATCTTGCGTTTCCTGTAAACTATATATTTCTGAAGATAGAAAGCGACGTTTTCAGTTATGCAGAAGTATTTCATGGTATCGGGAACCACAACTCTAAGCTCGGTACATATCCTGAAAAAATGATCTATGCCTGTTTTGCTTGTAAATATTATGGCAGTAAAATCAAGAATATTGATTTTCTGATGCCTGAAATCCTTGGCGGAGACTCCTTCGACCTGAACAAAAGGTTTAAATTCGATCTTTAGATTGTATTTTTTAGCCAGATCGAAATATGGAGACTTCGGATTCATTGGCTCTGGCTGCGACACTAAAATCTTCCTTATTTTCAACATCTTACAGTTTAAGGGTTAATTCTCGACCAATCCTTTCCGGTTTAAATCAAGCCTGTAAAATATTTCACTGCTATGAGTACAGGCAAAAATTCCAGCGCACAAAGGTATAAAATCAAATACAAAATAGAAATGTTCTTCTTCATAAAAATTAAAAGAAGCCTTGCTATGCGCATAAGGTAAAGCCCGGCAAATGAGGCAATGCCGACGATGACGAGAATCCCGGGAGAGGCCAGTCTGGTATAAGAAATAAGTATCACAAGTACAAAAAACACCATTGCTGAGTATCTGTAGGCCTGATAAATTGTAACCATGTATTCATTGAAAACAGCTTCCTGGCCGCTTATTTTTCCTGCCAGGAAGCAGATAAGATGCCGGATTGTTATTATTGCTGCGACAAGTCCAAATGATGCAGCCCAATAGCTGAAGTCCTTACCTCCGGCAGGTACTACCTCAAAATACGAAGCAGTACAGTATACGAAAAGAGAGATGTTGAAAAAGGAGATAAGATTTACCAGGGTTGATTGCCAGGAGAAAACACTGCTGATGTCTGCCGAAACGGATTCTCCCACGCTCCTGAATGAGAAAAAGCGGATAAGTGCAGGCAGGTAATTCTTTGAAAATGTCCGGATTGAAGCATATAGAAATGCGGCCAGTATAACAATGATGATAATCCAGTCCTGATGGTAGAGCCGTCCCGGGTTCGCTTCGCCTTCACGAAGATGCTTTTCGAGGGAAAGCCTGGCAGCTTCTTTTCGGTTTTTGTTTTGCTCAATAAAAACAAAAGGGAAGCGGTTCAGTTCACGCTCCCTTATCCGAGTTACAATATTTGTCGAATCGTAAAATGTAACATCAGAAACGGCATTCCTTGAACAGACAGCAAGCGAGTCCTGCTGATCAGAAATGTTCATGATGTTCGCCGGCAATGCCGGATAAGATATTGTTTGCAAGACGGCTTGCTCCTATCCTGAAATATTTATTGTTCAGCCATTCATCACCAAGAACACTACCGACAATCCTGTAATAGACCAGTGCGTCCTCAACGGTTGCAATGCCTCCNGCAGCCTTGAAGCCAACCCTGATACCTGTCTCTGAATAGAAATCTNCAATAGCACGGCACATTATCCAGGCTGCTTCGGGNGTTGCTGAAACAGGAACCTTTCCGGTGGATGTCTTGATGAAATCGGCACCCGCATCCATAGCGATCATCGAAGCGCTNAAGATAGCCTCGGNGCTTTGAAGCAGACCCGATTCAATGATAACTTTCAGAAGCCTGCNACCGACGACTTCCTTTATTTCCTGGATCTCATCAGCTACAGTGGTAAAATCATTCGCAAGGAAAGAACCTACCGGTATTACAACATCAATTTCGTCGGCGCCTGAATCGATTGCCATTTTAGTTTCCAAAATCTTAATTGCCCTGAATGTCTGCGATGTAGGGAAAGATCCCGAAACAGCCGCAATCTTCACACTTTTGGCACTAAGCTTTTCCTTGACCACCGGAACAAAATTGGGATAAACACAGATTGCCGCAACATTCGGGATATTCTCGAAACGGCCCTGGAAACTGTTTACCTTGCCTGTGAAATGAAGAATGCTGGATTTATTGTCCTGTGTATTCAGACTTGTAAGGTCAATCATGTTCAGGATGCTCATGAGCAGATGCTTGTCAGGAGCCGGCGACTCTCCGGCCAGCGCCTTCGTGAGTCCCTTTTTTACTTCTGATTCTGAAGGACTCGATTTGATAAGCTTTTGATAAAGTTTAGCCATACCATTCGTTTGTTAAAACATATAATTCCACGAAAATTGACGCGAGCAATATAATGTTTTTTGTTGTTATAGCTATTTTAATACTGAATTTATGTATTAACAAAGGGGGATATTAAAAACAAACATATTTTCAGGAGGCCCCGGGACCATTTTCCGGTCTCTTGTTTCTGGCCAGAGAAGCAAATACTCCCAGTACGGATAGTGCCGAAAAGATTACAAATCCTGTTTTCATAGAAGCCATTAGTCCCGAAACCGTGGCACCGCTGATGGCCTGCCTCCCGATATAGAGCGAAATAAGCATCATGGCGATGCCCATGCTCATCATCTGGCCAATCATCCTCATGGTACCGACCAGGCCGGAGGCAATTCCGAGATATCTTTTTTCGACAGAGCTCATTATTGCATTTGAGTTGGGAGAGGAAAACAAGGCAAACCCTGCACCCATTAAAGCGAGCATGCAAACAATTAGCCATATAGGGGTTGTTGCACTGATAAAGCAAAGAAGAATCAATCCGGCGCCTGTGATTCCCATCCCCGTCGATGCAATAATTCCCGGGTTCTTCACATCAGAAAGCTTGCCTGCAAGTGGCGAAAGCAACGCCATAACCAGGGGCTGCGAAATCATAACAAGTCCTGCAGACCTTGAATCGAATCCCCTGATGTTTTGCAGGTAAAGGCTCATGAAAAAGCCGGTTGCACTGGTTGCCGAATAGTTGATCAGGGCTGCCAGGCCGGAAAAGGCGAGGACCCTGTTAGTAAGAAAGAGCCGTGCGTCAAAGACCGGATGCTCAACAGTTCTTTCGAAAAAAAGGAATATGACGGCTAAAATAATTCCCGCCGAAAGAAATATCCATCCGGGCTTAGCAGGAAGCTTTGAAAAGCCATACATGAAGGCGAAAAGGGATAGGCCGTATAAGAGCGTTCCCGGCCAGTCAAATTTTTCCCCCCTGGCATCGGCCCACTCAGATTTCATCCTGGAAAGAACGAAATAGATGCAGATGAGGCCGATGAGAAAAAGAAGCACAAAAATGCTCCTCCATCCTGGATAATGTGTAAGGATACCGCCCACTACAGGCCCAACTGACAAGCCCACATAAGTTGCGGTTACCGATATCCCGAGAGCCTTTCCTCTCTCCCCGGCAGGGTAAACCGCCGTCAGGATTGCCATGCTTGTACCGAAAATCATGGCACTCGAAAAGCCCTGGGCCGTTCTCAGGACGATGAGTGAAGTAAGGCTGCGCGAAAACACTATAAGCAATGTTGAGGCAGTAAAAAGAATTATTCCCAGAAGGAAAATCTTTTTTCTGCCTATTATATCACCAAGCCTTCCAAAGGGAAGCATAAAAATGGCGGAAGCGAGGATAAAACTGCTCACAACCCAGGAAAGGGGAACGGCATTGGCATGCAGATCTTTTCCGATCGAAGGAAGTGCCAGATTAATAGCGGAAGTAAGAAAAGGTACAAGGAAGGCTGCAAAGACAGAAACAAGCAAAACGGCACGCTTCTGTGCTTCGGTATTGATGCCGTCAGGCGAGCCTGGATTGGGTTGTGTCATCAGAAATCTTTGTTCTTTGAGTCGATGATAATTGTAACAGGTCCGTCATTTATGAGTCCTATATCCATCATTGCACCAAACTCGCCGCAGGCAATCCTGGTTCCGGTAAGTTCCGAAAGACGCTTTATAAGGCCTTCATACAAAGGAATTGCAACTTCATGTCCAGCAGCCATGATATAAGAAGGCCTGTTTCCTTTTCTGGTCTTTGCATGAAGGGTGAACTGGCTGATTACCATTATGCTTCCGCCGGTGTCAGTAACCGGGAGATTCATTACACCCTGTGCGTCGTCGAAAATTCGCAGCAGGACTATCTTTCCGGCAAGCCATTCGACGTCGGACAAATCGTCGGCATTCTCAATGCCGGCAAGTATCAACAGCCCATGACCGATACGGTCCTTTTCCTTGCCGGCGATGGTCACAGAGGCCTCCTTTACACGCTGGATAACTACTCTCATTCTTCTGGTTCCTGTGCTTCAAATATATGCAATAGGAAGCAAAAAGCTCAAAATGATGTTTTATATTATATTTGAATCGGTTTTAAATTTTGTGATGGATTATTTCACAATAGTGGCAATAGCCCTCGGATTATGTTTCGACACTTTCGCGGTGTCGCTTTCCCTTGGTGTGGTGCGGTTCAAAATACTGTTCCGACAGGCGATGCAGGTTGCCTTCATCCTTGCATTTTTTCAGGGAGGGCTTACGGTTGCCGGATATTTTCTCGGATCGTTTTTCTCTGATCTTCTTAAATCGATTGATCACTGGGTGGCTCTTGGCCTGCTTGCCTTTCTGGGCATCAAGATGATCTATGAAGGCATGAAAAAGGAGGAGAAGAAGGATCCCCTCGATTACAGCAGCCTTGCCGTGCTCATTACCATAGCTTTCGGAACCAGCATAGATGCCTTTGCCGTCGGCATCAGCTTCGCCCTTCTTGATGTTCACATATGGCTTTCGGGCTTCATTATAGGAACTGTTACCTTCCTTGCTTCCATGACAGCAATCAGAATCGGCAAGTCTGCCGGGGAAAGGCTGGGACAGAAAGTAGAAATAGTCGGAGGGCTTATCCTGATCGCAATCGGGATAAAGATATTCCTCGAGCACATGCTGGCATCCTGACTTTCTTATTTCAAAATCGTCCGCACCCCGAATACTGGCCCGGCAGTGTTCATCGGATGTGCCTGGAATTTTACAGTAACTCTCGATTTTCCCTTTGTAAGTTCCTGTGGGATGTCGTACCTGACAGTGATGAATTGGCCATCCTTTTTCCCTGAAATATTTTCGGTTGCAATAATCTTGTCGTTAACAAGAATGTCGAAGGTTTTTGCACCCGGGAATCCGCCCCAGTAATCGACTGCAAGGGCAACAGGCTTGCTGCCATTTATTTTCATGATAAAAGAAAACCACCCGCCCCTTGCTTCGCGGTTGGCACGTTCCCTGAATCCGCCGGGACCAGTTTTTTCTCCCCTGAAGGCATGATCCCTTTCGGGCTGCATTTCTCCGGGCTGGACAAAATCGATTGTAGCGGCTCTGATCTTTTTCTCCTGTTCCAGTGCTGCCTGATAATCGGCTTCCCTTGCCTTCCAGGCTTCCTCTGTAAATATATCCCAGAAGACAGAGTAGCGCTTGTTGTAGAATGTATAAAATGGTCTCATAGTAATATCTCTGGGGCGACCGGTGTTGACTGTAATGAAAGTATTAGGAGTTCCTTCCAGTGGCTTCATCCAGTCTGAAGGATTGCGGCTTCCTGTCATCAGAACTGGGACATATAAGGCATCGGTTGAGGCAGAATCCTTTAAAGGACCAAGTTCTCCGGCCATAACCAGCGGGCCATAGAGAACCGCAACCCTGCTGCTGTCGTCAGGCATTGACTCAAGCCTGAGCGAAAAGGGGAATCTGATTTCTACTTTGTCGCCGTTTTTCCAGGTTCTTTCTACCGGAATAAATGAGCCGGGTGTTCCGCTGTGCCTTATTGATTTGCCGTTAACTGCCACGGTCATGCCATTTTTAGCCCAGCCGGGATATCTTACCATCAGCTTCATCCTGAGAGGTTTTTCACACTTGAATTCCAGTGAAGTCCCTTGTTCTTCAGGGTACTTAGTGTTCTGGGTAAGTGAGAGGCCCTTCTCCTTCCAGTTAAGCTCCGAGGCTAAATACTGAAACAGAAACAGTTCATTGTCATTGTGATAGTAAATATTCCTTGCATATTTGGAATGGTTCTCCATGCCGGTTCCAATGCAGCAGGTGAAGTCTTCAGGATCCTGAAATGCCTTAAACCCGCCCATATCCAATGACAAATTATATACAACATGTCCGTCTTCAGGGTTTTGTGTTCCCAGTATATGGTTGAACAATGCCCTCTCATAAAAATCGGCAACGCCGGCAGCGGCCTCCCATTCAAAAAGGTGTTCAGAGAGCTTGAGCATGTTGTAAACATTGCATGATTCGGTAGTGTTTTCCCCAAGCTGGTTCCGGAGTTTGTCTGCGGGGCCGAAATATTCATTATTCCCGTTCCCTCCGGTTACATAGGTATGGTGACTTACGACAGTATTCCAGAAAAATTCTGCAGCCCTGAGGTCAGATGTGTCTCCGGTGAGCTCATATATCCGTGAAAGGGCTATGAGTTTCGGGATATTAGTGTTGCCATGTTTGCCCGGAAGGACGTCTTTCCCTTCCTTCAGGGGATCGAGGATTGCTTTGTGATAAAAAGTCTGTGCAAGACGCAGGTATTTTTCATCTTTGGTGTCAGCATAAAGGTCGGCAAAGGTTTCCTGGATGCCTCCATGCTCACAGCGCAGCATATTCTGAACCTGCTCCTCGTTAAGACCCGAGACTATCCATTCAATCCATCCGGCAAATTTTTCCTCAGCGATGAGGGCGTCGGTGTTCCTGCAGCAATGATAAACATCCCTCAGTCCTGCAAGAATTTTATGCATGGTATAAAATGGCGACCAGATGCCATTCAGGTCGAATCCCTGAGATCTGATATTGCCTTTAGCAACCTGTTCCTCGAAAATCTTCCTCCCGTTGGTGAAGGCCCCTAAATAACCGCTTCCGTCGGTATCCTGTATTTTCCTAAGCTCGCTTACAATGTAGTTTGTCCTGTCGAGGAATGCCTTATTACCGGTTGACTGGTACATCATTGCACAGGCGCTCAGGTAGTGACCAAGGGAGTGTCCGGCAAGCATCTCGCTCTCCCAGCCCCCGTAATTTTTAGCTTTTGGCTTCATTCCGGCTTCAATATAGAATTTTGCCAGCAGCCTGTCGGGTTCGTAGGCAAGCAGAGTACTGACATCAAGATCCTCAGCATGAAGGAAGGGACCCGGCAGGAGCTTTATCTGAGTGAGGTCGAAGGGAAGGGCTCTGAAGGATATTATTTCAGATCCGCCGCTTTTGATAAGAGGCTCAGGGCCCGATGAACAGCCATGAATAAAAATTGCGCTTAAAATGGCAAGTGAAGGGAGGAGGAATGATTTTTTCATAGGGGAATATTCAATAAGTGTAAAGATAACACTAATTCAAAAAACTGAAAATTTACGTTTTCTTTCGCAAAAGCC
>JGI20214J51088_10003535_pt1 | contig 10292 bp, 4 predicted proteins | sample WetSurMetagenome_FD_51088 | JGI IMG/M metagenome (IMG submission 51088) | reverse complement strand
TGTTATATAGCTTATGAAATTTCTAAAAGATGCGGGTGGGAAATCGATGCTGAAAATCTTAACGATGGCGGATGCAGATTTATAATAACTATCTCTAACTAACGGATAATAATATGATTTTTGAAGGAAAAAAAATAAACATACTTTTAATTGAAGATGAAGATTACGATGTACGCCGTGTGATGAATACAATTAAACCGTTTGAGGATAGAATTAAGGTCCTGGATATTGTTTCAAATGGATTGGCAGCGCTGGAATTACTTAAAAACAAAAAAGGGAAGTTTGATGTTGTAATAATGGATTACCAAATTGCCGGCGGATTGATGGGAGAGAATCTTATAACTAAGATTAAAGAACTTGATTCCTCCGTTCAAATTATTGTAATCACTAAAATGACTATTAATCTTACCGACTATAACTTCGCAAATAAACTTATCAAAGCTGGAGCTTTTTGGTATTGCACAAAATATCCCGGTGATATTGAAGAATTTATTTATCAACCTACCGATTTTATCATAAGTATTTTTAATGCACATGAAAAATGTCTACTGGAACGTGAAAGATTTCGTTCGTATCAAAAACTTCATAGAAATGTTGAAGACCTTTTAATACAGAAAAAAATAGTGGGCGAATCTCAGATAATGGTTGAACTAAAAGAAGAGATAAACAAGTTTGCTCATAGTAATGTTAACACTTTAATCAGAGGCGCTTCCGGTACAGGCAAAGAATTAGTTGCATACAATATTCATTATCACAGTGATCGAAAGTACGAAAACTTTGTAATTATTAATTGCGGAAGCTTACCCAGCCAGCTTGTTGAAAGTGAATTGTTTGGATATGAAAAAGGTGCATTTACAGGTGCTGATAAAAGAAAGCTTGGGCTGTTTGAAATTGCAAATAACGGTACAATATTTTTAGATGAGATAACGGAATTGCCCTTACAAGCGCAGGTAAAACTGCTTAGGGTAATCCAGGATGGTGAAATTGAAAAGATTGGAAGAACGGAAAAAATTAAAGTTGATGTTAGAATAATTGCAGCAACAAATAGAAATATTGAAGAAGAAGTTCAGGAAAAAAGATTTAGAGAGGATCTTTATTACAGATTAAATGTTCTTCCAATTTATGTACCCGATCTTAAAAAACGAATCTCCGACATTCCTTTGCTAATTGATTATTTCTTATCAAGCATAAGCATTGACATGGGAAAGGATAAACCCGAAATTCCAAGTGAAACAATTAATATTTTTATGAATTATGAATGGCCGGGCAATGTAAGGGAATTGAAAAATGTTGTTCAGAGAATGTTATTTAGTTCCGAAGGAAGGATAACTCCAATGCTGGCTAAAAGAGCATTAGGAATCCAGGAATCCTTATCACCTCCAAACGAATTTGGCTTTGGTGATATTTTCAATATCGAAAACATTCTTTCCTTAAAGGATATGGAAAAAGTTTTACGCGAAAGATATTTTAAATTTGTTCGACTTAATTCAGATTCGGATACGGACGCTGCTAAAAAGTTAGGATTAGCTCCGCCAAATTATTACAGAATGGCTAAAGAGTTAGGATTAAAAAAAACAGATTAAAAGTTTGGAATTTAGATTATTATTTTAATAAACAGCCCTTATTACTTTAATAAATTAAACTACCCTTATCATATTGGCGAATAGCATTTATAAAGGAAAAGTAATACTCGGATATCAATTCTTTGGTACCATTATTGTCTAATAATAATTTGTAACCCTATTAAAGATGATTAATATTTTAAATTCTATAGAAAGAGCAGGAATGTTATGATAACTATATCAAAAATCACAGGTATCATTCTATCTGGGATGATTTTTATTTCACTTAATACAAATGTTTTTGCTCAAGTTGCTTCTTTGGAAGCTACTTTAAGTTTAAAACAGGTTGATGGGATAAGAATTCCCTTTCAAAACGGATTTGCATTACCAACTTTCGAAAAACAAAACAGGCAAATTATTAATCTGAAAGGTGATTGGAAGAAACAAAGATTTGCAGCAAGTGATAACATTACACTCGATAGAAGGGATAGCAGTGGATATCAAAGCCTGATTACTGAAGCTGCTAACAGACACTTATCTTCTTTTGATGACAGTGGGTGGGAAACAAAAATATTACCGGCTGTAGAAAACACTATGAATACTTATCCAACAGTACCGGAATATTATCAGGATGGGGTTTGGTATCGTAAAAATTTTAATGTAGATGCAGGTGAAAGTGGAAAATTTATTAAGCTGATGTTCTACTCGGTTAATTATGTTGCAGATGTTTGGTTGAATGATGTTTACCTTGGATATCACGAAGGCGGTTACACTCCTTTTGCCTTTGATGTTTCATCGGCATTGAATTATGGTGGAAACAATGTTCTTGTTGTAAGGGTTGATAATCCTGAATGGGGAAGCAGAAATGATATAGTCCCTTATACTCAGTGTGATTGGTTTAATTATACAGGCATTATTCACGATGTATATCTTGAAGTCTCTGATCCGGTTTCGGTTATCCGTGCCAATATAGTTCCCCAAAATATTAATGGTGATATTCAGACAACAGTAACACTTTATAATACAAGCGGCAGTGATCAAAACGTTGATGTTATTTTAGAAGTTTTTAATGCAGATGTAAATACAGGTAATATCAAAAGTGAGTTTTCATCTGATCTTATTGGAACTCCTGCATCACTATCCGGCACAAACCACAATTTGTTAACAATTAAAAATGATTCAACTAAAGTATGGCGAACTGATTTAACGGTAAATAATCCGTTGTTGTGGTCTCCTAAGAATCCAAATCTCTATCTCATGAAAGTTACAATAGAACAAGGCGGAAATATCATTGATGAGTACTACACACAATTTGGAATTCGTACAGTTCATACTAACGTTGATAAAGTTTATCTGAACAATAATCCTGTCTTCTTTACTGGAGTTGCACGCCACGAAGATCATCCAATTTTTGGAAGAAGCATTCCTGTCGATTCAATTTATTCCGATATGCTGAAAGTAAAGAATATGAATTCATTGATGTTAAGAACTGCACACTATCCAAATCATCTTTACACATATCAGATTGCAGATCGGCTCGGAATTGCTATAGTTGAAGAAATACCTGTATGGTGGTTTGATACAACAATTGCATGGATAATTCAAAATAATGCACGACATATCCATGAACAAATGTTTCGTGAAATGGTTTTTAAGGATTATAATCGTCCATCAATTTTGTTGTGGAGTACTGCCAATGAATGTTTGGATGTTGATAACAGGAAAAACTACATAACAAAAGTTAATCAGGATTTAAATTTTAACTATCCGGATGGAAGATTGATTACCCAATCCGCCGCTGCAGATAGACCGGGACCTGAAGATGCATCTCAAGCTGCGTGCGATGTTGCTGGCTGGACAATGTATTTCGGAATTTTTCATGGCGGCACTTATTATGAAGGAACGCGTTACTTTTTAGGTTATGCAAATTTAGCTTATCCGGAAAAACCAATTGTTGATACTGAATTCGGATATTGGTCGGGAGAATTAAATTCACAATCAGGACAGGAATCTCAGAATACAGTATTTACAGAAACGTTTCCTGCATTTACCTACAGAGCTTCTGTAATCAGACCTGATGGAACTTACCGTGACGGCGGTTATTTAATGGGTGTAACCTGGTGGTGTATATTTGATTGGTATTCGCATCAGCATTCAGGTGGTTTTCAGAGTATGGGTTTATACAGGATGAATCGTGATACACTAAAATTAGTTGGTACAACTTTAAGAAATGCCTACGCACCTTTTTACAATATTGGCGGAACAGTTACTGATATTGATGAAGAAGATAATCACTCTATTCCTGAGGATTATACTCTCGGACAAAATTTTCCTAATCCATTTAACCCGGAAACACTAATCAGATATAGTATTCCAAGTGAATCATTTGTTAAAATAAAAATCTATGACGCACTTGGCAGTGAAGTTGCCACTTTAGTTAATGAAAATAAAATTGCTGGAAAATATGAAATGAATTTTGATGCAAGTAAATATCAATTGAGCAGTGGAATTTATTTTTATCGATTGCAAGCCGGAGATTATGTTGAAACAAAAAAGATGACACTGATCAAATAAAAATATTTCTAATAATTAATTACGTTTCTAAAACTTTTTAGGAAGGTTCACTTTTGGACTTTCCATTTTTTTAATCAAATTATTTTGCTAACAGATTATTTAAACCCCGCTTATTAAAATAATAAGCAGTCCTTATCAATTTAATAAGCGATTTTTAAAAACAATTTTTTGTCACTTAAAAAAATTGAACAATCCAAACTTTTATAAATTAATGTGCATGGCACTATTTGTGTCCGATTGATAGCTTTAATAAAAACTAATATTATTAAGTGTCAGTAATATTCAGCCAAATAGATTTTTTAGTTTTAATTTTTTACTTAATTATTGTATTAAGTCTTGGATTTTACTACTCCCGCAGAAACGATGAAAATTACTCCGATTATTTTCTTGCTGGAAGAAATATCGGATGGTTTACTGTCGGAATATCAATCTTTGCAACAAACATTTCGAGTGAACATTTTATTGGTCTTGCAGGTTCAGGTTCAACGCGGGGTTTAGCCGTTGGACAATTTGAGTTGATGGCAATTTTTACTCTAATTTTTTTAGGTTGGATTTTGGCACCGATCTATCTTAAATCAGGTGTGGTTACAGTTCCGGAATTTTTAGAAAAACGATTCGATAGAAAAATCAGGAAGATGATTGCAGGTTTTTCAATCATCCTATACATCTTTACAAAAATCTTAGTATCGCTTTTTGCCGCCGGCTTATTATTTTATAAAATTTTTGGATTAAACATTTATGCTTCATCAATTATAATCGTGTTAATAACCGGTCTTTACTGTGTAACCGGTGGTGCAAGCGCAGTAATGCGTACACAATTATTCCAGGGTATAGTACTTATTCTTGGTGCAGTCATTCTTTCAGTTTTTGGTTTAAATGCTGTTGGCGGATTTGCCGGACTTGAACAAAAATTGCCATCACATTTTTTTAATATGTTTAAACCAATATCTGATCCGGATTTTCCGTGGACTGGTATTTTATTTGGCGCCCCAATAATAGCTTTTTGGTATTGGTGTACCGATCAATACATTGTGCAAAGATTATTCAGTTCCAGATCAATTAATGATGCAAGGAGAGGAACCTTGTTGGCGGCATTTCTAAAAGTTTTGCCAATCTTTATTCTTGTATTACCCGGTTTAATTGCTGCAGCTCTTTATCCACAGATTAATGGTGATGAAGCGTACTCCGCTTTAATTGCCGGGGATTTGCTGCCAATCGGATTGAAAGGGATTGTTGTAGCCGGATTATTGGCTGCAATTATGTCATCATTAGCGGGAGCATTTAACAGTACAGCGGTTTTATTTACAAATGATTTTTACAAAACCCGTAATCCCCAGGCAAACGATAGAAAATTAGTTTTGGTTGGAAGATTGGCAACCACTGCAGTGGTAATTGCAGCAATATTAATTGTTCCTTTAGTAAAATTAATAAGTTCACAGATATACCTGTTTCTGCAAAGTGTACAAGCATTCGTCAGTCCGCCGATTACTGCGGTTTTTCTCTTCGGTTTATTTTCCAGTAAAATTAATTCCAGGACTGCTTTCATAACATTAATCGCAGGAGAATCAATCGGGCTTGCCAGATTATCTCTAGAACTGTTAAAAAATATGGATGTATCCTTACATCCATTATTACTGTGGATTCTGCAAATAAATTTTCTTCACTTTGCGGTATTTCTTTTTTTACTAAGCGTAACAATTATCGTTATACTTAGCTCAGTATCTGTCAAATCTACAAACGAAATGCAGGCAGGTATTCATTCAAATATGGCCGAGAACTTGCGAGATATAAGGCTAAGTTTTTCTAACATTAAAGTTGTACAAGGATTAAAATCTAATCTGTTACTATCAGTTTTTATAGTAATAATTATAATTGGTCTATGGAGTATTTGGTATTGATTCATAAAAAAATAATTAACTAACAAGTTCATTAATAATAGAGAGAGGTACTATGAAAAATTTGCTATTAGCCGTTTTTATTTTACTAATGGCTGGCACATTTGTTTCTCAAGCTCAGCAGGTAGTTGATAATTTCGACTCATCTGTTGCAGACAGTGTTTACGCAAAAGTCAGTGAGGGAGCTCCTACAACAATGATATACGCTGATGATCATGTTGATTTTATCGAGGGAACCGGATCATTTAAAGCCGATATTAAAATTGGTGCATTTCATTCCTGGGGTTCTTATGCCGAAGTTCAGCATGCCTCAGCAGAGGGAGAATATCTTGATTTTTCCGGATTCGATTCATTGAGTATCTGGATTAAAGTTTACGAGCCGGCTACTGCGCCTGCAAATATGGTTTTCAGAATTCAATTTAGAGATCAACCATCTCCTTCAGATGCGATTGAGCAGTACGTTTATGAAAATGCAACTACTTTAGATGCTGCAACTGGTTGGTACAATCTTAGACTTTCATTGCATCAAATTCCGTCTGACGGAAGCGTTAATCCTAACGATCAAGGATTTGTAATTACACCATCAAGCTGGGGTTTACCAAAGAATAATGAGATTTTGGATTACGATAAAATTATAAGCTGGGGCTTGGTTGCCGTAACAACAGTAAACGCTGCAGATTCAGTTTTAGTTGGTTTTGATAATTGCACTATGTTTAGCCCACAATCTTTACCGGCAGTTGTATTTAATGGTATTGCATTCCCTTCTTATGTTACAACATGGGCTTGGGGTGGATCTACAATGGATGTTGAAATAGGTGCAGGTCCGTTACCAAATACAAATGCTGTTAAGTGGGTACAAGGCGCTGGTTGGACTGGAATGGGAACAACTATCGATCCGCCATTTAACCTTGCAGTTGCCTGGCAGCAGGATAGTGTTAAATTTAAATTGAAGTGTCAGGAGGGCGTTGGTCAATTTAGAATGCAGTTTGAAGGTGGACCAGGCAAAGTTGGTACACTATTTCAACCAATTACAGATGATCAATGGCACGACTATTCACTTCCATTAAGAGAAATGGTTTACCAGGATGGCACAAGTGGATTCGATTCTTCAAGTGTGCAAGTAGTTGGTCTGATGGCTGAAAATTCTGGTATAGCAGGAAAGGTTATTTATTTAACTGATTGGTGGACCGGTAGTCCTGAATTTGATGTAATACCTCCAGACCCGCCATTAAATGTTTCTGCATTCGGTGGATCATTTCAAAATGTAATTACCTGGGATGATGTACCCGGTGAGGAAGGTGAAAAATATGATGTATATTACAGTAAAAATCCAATTACAGATCCTGCAAATGCAGAGGTTGTAAAATTCAATCTTGCTGAAAACAACCCGGTAGCAACACATTTAATATTGGCTCCAAACACAAATCAGAATACTACTTATTACTATGCAATAGTTTGTAAAGATGCTGCTGGTAATCAAAGTGTTGTTAGTGCAAATTCTGATGCCGTAACAAATATGGCAAAAGGTGTTGCAACCCTATCTCTAAATGCACCTGTTTTTGTGGCTGATGGAGATTTGACTGAATGGCAATCAATTACACCTTTCAGAATGTTTATTTCAGATGGCACTGGTCATATAGCTCCAAATACTCAAATAAGCAGTGATGCAGATTTATCTGTTTTGTCCTGGCTTGCTGTAGATGCAAATTACTTATATGTTGCTTTTGATATAACTGATGATGTATTCGTTCCTAGTGCACAGTCAACATCATATCTAAATGACTGCCCGGATATATTTTTAGGATTATACAATTGGCACGGTGCTCCTCACACTTCATTAAGAAGAGGTGCACAGCCAGATTATCATTTTAGATTTGCCTATAACAGAGTAATTCTTGATGGAATTAGTGGAGCTGATAGTGTTGTCGGACTTGGTGAAAATTATTATTTCGGTGAGGCAGCCGGCACTGGTTATAAAGTTGAATTCAGAATAAGCTGGGCAGATCTAGCTGTTCCGGGTAGTGATAATGTTTTTATACCGGTTGAAGGTTATAGAATTCCAATTGATTATTCAATTAACGATGCTGACCTAACAAATACCAGGGAAGGTATAATGTGCTATTCAATTTATAATGATGATCACTCCTGGGAAGATGTTGGAAGATGGTCACACACCTGGATTGGAAATTTATGGGATCCGGTAGGTGTTGAAAATGAAGGACAGCCGGTTTCTGAGTATGCATTAACTCAAAACTATCCTAATCCTTTTAACCCAAGCACTCAAATAAAATTTGCATTAAAACAATCCGGATTTGTTACACTTAAAATTTACGATGTACTTGGAAAAGAAGTTGCAACACTCGTAAAAGGTGAATACACTTCAGGCAGCTATAATGTTTCATTTGATGCTTCAGGTTTATCAAGCGGTATATATTTCTACAGATTAGAAAGCGGTTCTTTTGTTCAAACAAACAAAATGATGCTCCTTAAATAATCTTATAAAGGCACGGCTTACTACCGTGCCTTTTCTTTTGTTCTCATTTAGTATCAGGAGAATTATAATTTTATCAGGAAAACGAAATGAATAAGATTGATCAGTTAAAACAATATATTTTAAAGCATCTGGCAATCCGTCAACTTTTAACACTGTTTGCAGTGCTAATATTTTCTGTCCCTTTGTTTGCAGGAACAACTGGAAAAATTTCCGGCAATGTTACAGACGAAGAAACGGGTGAACCTATTGTTGGTGCAAACGTTATTATTGAAGGGACTTATTTAGGTGCTTCTGCAGATTTAGATGGATATTATTCCATCGGCAATATTCCTCCCGGTGAGTACCGGGTAATTTTTAGTGCTGTTGGATATCAAAAAGTCATTGTTGAAAAAGTTCTTGTTAAAATAGATCTTACTACTAAGGTTGATTTGAAACTTAACAGCTCTGTTATTCAGTTGAACCAGGAAGTTGTTGTTACATCTCAAAGACCATTGGTTCAAAAAGATCTTACTTCCACATCAGTTACAATATCATCTGAAGAGATAAAAATGATGCCTGTTGAAAGTATCGGACAAATTGTAAACCTGCAAGCCGGCGTTATCGATGGACACTTTAGAGGCGGCAGATCTAATGATGTTGCATATTTAATAGACGGTGTTGCGGTTACTGATGCATTTAACGGCGGATTTGGTGTGCAAGTTGAAAATTCTTCTGTTAGACAGATGGAAGTTATAAGCGGTACTTTTAATGCTGAGTACGGTCAAGCTCTTTCCGGTGTTGTTAATATTGTTACTCAAAGTGGTTCGGATAAATTTGATGCTTATGTTACGGGTTATGTTGGGAGTTACTTTACAAATCATTCTGATATATTCAAAAATCTTAATCGGCCATTTTTTAAAAATCTCTTTAATTGGGACCTTTCTGACCCAAGCGGTAGCATTTTAGCTCAAAAAAATATTCAATTGACTTTAAGCGGACCTATTACACCTATTGAAAATCTTTACTTCTTTGTTACCGGCAGATATTATCAAAATAACGGGTACTTATATGGGCAAAGAATTTTTAATGTTAATGATGATGTTCCGTTTTTTCCAAATCCATCTGATCAAACTTTCTGGATACCGAGAAACACTGGTGACGGCGCTTATGTATCAATGAATCCGGACAGGAAATATTCTGCAAATGCAAAATTAACTTATGCACTTCCTGAATTATCTATTATGTACAGTATGTTTTGGGATGATAATGAAAACCGGTATTATGATCATGGTTTTTCGTTAACGCCAGATGCAATTATGACGCACTACCGAACTGACTTAATCCATAATCTTCAGTTTACATATTTTCCATCTTCAAACACTTTTCATACATTAAAATTTTCTGCAAACTTTTATAATTATAAAGGTTATTTGTATGATGATTATCCAATCAACAATGATCCTTTGAGCATTGATTATAATCCTTACGGAATTGATCCAAGATATGTTAATCCTAACCAGGGTGTTCCGACATCTAATTATACTTTTAGACAGGGCGGAAATCAAATGGGTAGATATAAGAGACACACAAATACTTTATTAGCTCAGTATTCCTATTCTTCACAAATTTCAAAAGAACATAAAATTGGAATCGGAATCGAAGGAAAGTATTACGAAATCTTCAGTCAAAACAAAGATATAATTAATTTAACTGAAGGACAGTTGGATAGCATGGGTATTGAAATATTTACCCCGGGCTATCCTAATAAAGGGGCAATAACCGATCAAG
>JGI20214J51088_10003534_pt1 | contig 10292 bp, 6 predicted proteins | sample WetSurMetagenome_FD_51088 | JGI IMG/M metagenome (IMG submission 51088) | reverse complement strand
GCTTTGGTTGATGGAGTGAAGCGCGTTAGTAAGATGTTTTAAAACATAAAAACATAAATATTTGATTAGTTATTAAGGGATTTACTGAATTCAGTGAACCATGCGTAAGAAATTTCTTAAAAAAAACGATATAAGTGATTACATTATATTAGTTCATTCGTCCTCATAGAAAGTAAAAATATTGTTTGCTTCATGGTTCATGAAGTAAGCGTCTTTGATTAACAAATAATATTTAATCTATGGGAATGGTTTATATTAGAATCAAAAAAATAGTCCGAAGGCTTGGTCCTGCTACGTTTATCGGTTTGTTTTTTTGCATGATGAGTTCGGTTATGTTCGGCTCAGTTAAGCCTCATGCTGATGTTCCGGGCATTCAGCAAGATTCGAAGAACTTTAAAGAGGTAAGTGGTGTAGTCATCGATGAAAATGGTGATCCAATTATTGGAGCCAACATTAAAGTCAAAGGTCTTAATACAAATGTTGTAACAGATCTGAACGGGCGTTTCACCGTAGTTGTTCCGAAAGGAAGTAAATTTACGGTTTCTTTTGTCGGTTATGTTTCGCAAGTTCTTATTCCTACTTCGCAAGGAGAAATGAAGATTACAATGCAAGAAAATTCTCAATCTCTTAATGAAGTTGTCGTAATGGGCTACGGTACTCAAAAGAAGAAAGACTTAACCGGATCTGTGGCTGTAGTTACTGGTAAGGATATTGCTGATATCCCTACTTCAAATGTCATTGAGGCTTTGAAAGGACAGGTTCCCGGACTAAGCGTTTCAGGTGGGGATCAACGTCCTGGAGACCAATCGACACTCTATATCCGTCAAGCTAACCAGTTTACTTTTGCCAAACAAGGAAATGATTCAGCTCCGTTAGTAGTTATTGATGATGTTATCCAAGTTGATCCTTCAACGGGTTTGACTGATTTGACGCAATTGAATATGCTTGATCCGTCGGAAATTGAAAGTATCACTGTGTTGCGTGATGCTAGTGCAGCAATATACGGTTCCCGTGCTGCAAATGGTGCAATTATTGTGAAAACAAAAAAAGGGCAAGCTGGTGTACCAAGAATTTCATATTCTGGATTGTATGGTGTTTTAGATGCAGCCGGTGGCCAAGCCAAAGAAATGAGTGCATATCAATACGGCTTGTTTGCCAATAGTTTTCTGCAAGCTTCAAATCTTGTAAAATCAACGGATTCACAGACAACGAGAGCTAANGAGATGTTTAGTGATGATGAGTTGAACCAGATGAAAGNTTTAAATTATAATTGGTTGAAACAGGCTTGGAAGGCTGCTTTTACTCAACGTCAGTCTGTAAATGTAAGTGGAGGAACAGATAAGGCTACTTATTATGCCGGTCTTTCATATTACAGTCAGGGTGCAAACTTGGGNAATCAGAATTATAATAAATATACTTTTCGTTCAGGTGTTGATATTAATTTGACTTCGAACTTAAAGCTGTCTGCTTCTTTAGCNGCCAATATGGGAGATGTAACTGAAACTTTTACAAAGGTCGCTTCACTAAGTGATGGCAGTTATGGTTCCAAGGCGAATAGTATTCCTGATTATACTTACTTGGCACATATGCCGAGATATATCCCTTGGAGTACAACAATAGGAGGTCAACAATACTATGTTTCTCCTTCTCCTGGACCTAATATGACAAATAACGGAACTATTGATAAGAGCGGTGAATTTGGAGCATGGAATTATTTTGCATTGGCAAATAGCGGTTCTAAAAGCCAAGATAAAACCAATAGTTGGAATGCTGATTTTTCATTTACTTATGCCATACCGTATGTAAAAGGTTTGAGCTTACAAGGAACATATGCTATAAGCAGAAGTACGGAATACGATGAACAAATGTCGTTGCCTTATCAGCTGGCAGATATTAAGACTATGGATACGGCAAATAAACATTTGTACAGTGAATGGACATCATCTGATTATACAATCAAAACCATTGATAAAAATTCGAGAGTTACATATGATACCGATTTAAGTGAGAATCGTCAGCTTAATTTCTTTATTAATTATCAACGTTCTTTCGGATTGCATAATTTGCAAGCCATGGGAGGTATGGAACGTACGGAGTCTTCTTATACTTCTGAGCAACAGCTTTATAATACCCCGACCAACTATATAGGCAGTAGTGCAACAGCAGGAACATTAGATGCAACGAATTCTTATGTTGACAAAGATGAATCGGGAACATTGTCATATTTTGGTCGTGTCAATTATAATTATGCCGATAGATATTTATTGCAATTATTATTCCGTACGGATGCTTCCACCAAGTTTGCTCCACAAAATTATTGGGGATTTTTCCCTGGCGTATCAGCCGGTTGGGTTGCGTCGGAAGAGGATTTCTTTAAGAAAGCAATGCCGTGGTTTGAATATTTGAAGGTTCGTGCCTCGTGGGGACGTACAGGTCGTGATAATATTGCAGCATGGGAATGGCGTCAAGCATTTAATTATACCGGTTCATATGGTTATGAATTCGGATCAACAGGAGGCCAACTCGGTTATGGATATGTAATGGGTAAGGCGCCTAATGCCAATGTTCACTGGGATAAGGATGATAAATACAATTTAGGATTTGATACACGATTTTTACGCGGGCGTTTAAGTGCGACGTTAGATTTTTATTATGAGGTAAGTAGTCAGATATTGAATGCTTCAACGGTAAGTGCCGCTGAAATACCTTTTTACGTAGGAGGTAGTGTTGCAGAAAGTAATTATGGTCGTGTTGATACATGGGGTAATGAAATATCTGTCAATTGGAGGGATCATATAGGCGATTTGAAGTATGGTATCGGAGTGAATTTCGGATTGTTCGGTGGTGACAAGGTTAAGCAGTGGCCTACATTGGCAGCTTCATATCCTTCTGCAAATAATATAGTGGTAGGCGGAACCACGTCAGCATACATGCCGACATGGGGCTTTAAAGTATGGAAAGGCACTACGAAGCATGACGGTATATTGCGCAATCAGACGGATATAGACAATTATTGGGCATATTTAACAGCCAATGCCGGAACAAATGGCACTCCTGAATATTTCGGTGCAACGTCTAAGTCAACATTGGAACCTGGAATGTTGGCATATCAGGATTTGGGAGGCCCGCTTACAAACGGCAAGGTAACATCTCCAGACGGACAAATTGACGAAACCGGTGCAGATTATNCGAAACTGTATAAGGGCAAACCAGAATTTGGCATACATAGTTTCACCACAAATTTAAATTTAGAGTGGAAAGGTTTAATCTTCAGTGNTCAAATAGGTACNTCCTGGGGTGGTGCCAATACAATGTTGGATATTGTAGATATCAAGGGTAAGAGCAGTTCTTATCCTATATGGTCGCCTGAGTATTATTTTAAAGACATGTTTGACTCCAACACCAACCCCAATGGCAAATATCCGAATTTAGGATGTGATAATGTTCTCAGCGGTTCAGTGAATGCGACCTCAGATTTTTGGGAATTGCGCAGGTCTATAGTATTTGCGGTAAACCATTTAAGTATAGGTTACGTGATGCCTCACCAGTGGACTCAACCGTTACATATAGAAAGTGCACGTATTAGCTTGCAGGGTAATAATGTATGGACCTCATATAATCCGTATCCGTATCATTATCGTAGTACGTATACAAATTCCTATAGTTATCCGGTATTACGTAACTGGTCATTAGGTGTTAATTTAACGTTTTAAATAAAAATAAGTTGACATGAAAACAAATAGAATATTATATATTATAATTTCTTGTGGGCTTTTATTTTCAGGATGTAGCGATGAATTTCTGAAAGAAAAGGAAATGTACCAACAAGCGACGGAGCAACAGGTTTTCTCCACTGAAACACAAACGAATCTTTTTATTTCAAATATATATTATAAATTTTTCAATTCGTATACACGTCCTGACGAGTCATTAGTAGGCCTGTACAGCATAGATATGGGTTATTCTTCATTGACGGAAGAAAAAGGCGGAATGTCCCAATTGATAAATAATCAATATACCCTTAGCAAAGCGTCGGATTGTAGTACCTATATAGGCGCACCTATCACCCAGAGTGTAGCTAATTCACCTTATACTCGTATCCGTGAGTGCAATTATCTATTGGATAACATAGACACCTATGGTAAAGGCAATTTGGATTCAACCTTTATAGTCCAGGCCAAGGGTCAGATGTTGGTCTTGCGTGCGATGCAGTATTTTGATTTGTTGAGAATGTATGGAGGCGTCCCCTTGGTAACGAAATATACTCAAGCTAGTGATACGACAAAATTACTGCGAGCCAGTGTTACGGCGTGTGTGTCTCAAATACTAACAGATTTGAATACGGCCGCCGGTTACCTTCCGGCTCAATGGTCGAATGTATCTACAGATTACGGTCGTTTGACGAGTGCCGCCGCATTGGCATTAGAGAGCCGTGTGTTGTTGACTTATGCCAGTCCGATATTTAATACGGATTGGAACAATACCGCCGATCCTCGTTGGACGGAAGCCTTGGCCGTGAGCTTAAAAGCAGAGAAAAAGTTGACGGCAGCCGGATATGGCTTGTACGGAAGTTCAATAACTGACTGGGATAACATGTTCCAGCAGGGTAGCGGCGGAAGTAAAACGTTTAATAAGGAGGCCCTTATTATTCGTCTTTGCAGCGGAAATACGAGTATGACTTCTCAAGTTAGCAATGGATGGGAAAATGCAATCCGTTTGAAAAGCCAGAACGGAAGTGGAGGAATAAGTGTCCCAGAAGAAATGGTAGACATTTTTCCGATGGCCGACGGTAGTTCAACAGCAGCGAACTCGATGATAAAGAACGGTTCTTTAACCTTTTTCCTAAATCGAGATCCACGTTTTTATCGAACGTTTGCGTTTGCTGGTAGCCAATGGAATTCGGGTACGGGCTCAGTAACCGATACCGTGTGGGCATATAGATGGATGAACGGTTCATATTACACGGGAAGTAATAGTGTCAGCAGTCCAGTGTTTGTCCGTAAAATGTCGTATGCGAAAGCGGACTTGACAAATATAACATATTCATATACCGATATTATGGATTATAGATATGCTGAATTGCTTTTGAACATAGCGGAGTGTTATGCTGCGACAAACGATGTGCCAGATTGTCTAGCATACATCGGTAAGGTGAGAGCGCGTGTCGGCATTCCGTCAGCAAATAATTATGGTTTAGGTAATATAACAGATAAGAATGCAGCTATAGCCGCATGTTTAAAAGAGCGTCAGATAGAATTGGCATACGAGGGTAAAAGGTTTTGGGATATCAAGCGTTGGTTGTTGTATGATGGAGGACAAGGTACACCTCAGTTAAGTACCACCAATACTTGTACGGCATTGGGTGTAAATCAGTTGAATGGTACAAGTCGTACGGGAGTGTGGTTGACGACGCAGTCCACAGGAACGGCGAAATCCGATCCTCTAATTGCCTTGCGTAGCAAAGTAGTTCCTGCCGATCCGACATCAAGTAGTTTCTCTTCGCAGTTGAGTTCATTGGCCACCTTCTATCAGAATAATTTCAAGTATGTAGCATTGAGCACTCCGATGGATAATAACACGGTGAGTGGAAAAACTCAAGCAGCCACCATTAGTTGGCTGAGCCGTTATTATATGTGGGGCTTTACCTTAAGTATTCTTAACGACGACACCTGGTTCACTCAAACGATAGGTTGGCTGGATGCTAATAGTAGTGCCGGAACATTTAATTATCAGGATACAAATAATATTTCCGACTCTTTGGTTTCTACGTTGGAAAATTAGGAAAATAATAATAGTTACTTACATAATTGGCTAAGTATGTTAAATTAGTGCGTATTTTAAATAATAATAGACTTAACATATTTAGCCAATACTTTATTAAAGGACGCAGTTCTGCCATTTTGAAATAGTTTATGATATATATCTAATTTTCAAATTTATATTTTTAAAAATGAAACAGATTTATCACCTTTTGTTGATGTTACCGATAGTGGTAGGTTTTACCGTTAATTCTTATGCCGGTGTTACAAAAAAAGGATCAAGTCTTATTGCTTTTCCCGGTGCTGAAGGATTTGGCAAATATACAACAGGCGGTCGCGCAATAGATTCACGCGGAAGCAAGGTATATTATGTGACATCGTTAGCCGATGATGGAAGCGTCGGCACGCTTCGTTGGGCTTTGGCTACTGGAGATGACACTCCGCGAACGATACTTTTTAATACTTGCGGTACGATATATCTTAAGTCAAAGTTGTCTTTTACTCATTCCAACATCACTATTGAAGGACAGACTGCTCCCGGTGGAGGTATTTGCATAGCAGGTAATCGCTTTTATGTATGTAAGAATAATATTATTTTGCGATACTTGCGCTTTCGTGCTGGTGATATAGAAAATAAAAGTTATCCGGCAATTGATGTCGAAAATATAAAGCATTGCATTATAGATCATTGTTCGTTTTCATGGTCGATGGAAGAAAATATGACTATGTACGATAATGATTCAACTACAGTACAATGGTGCATAACCAGTGAAGGACTTTACAATTCAAAAAACATAAAGGGTGCACGTTCATACGCTGCTCAATGGGGAGGTCAACATTCCACTTATCATCATAATCTTATCTCAAACTGTAATAACCGTGCTCCGCGAGTAAATGGTGTGCGTGATGGCGGGCACAGAGTAGGTGCGCATGACGAGTTTGTAAATCAGGAGTTGATAAACAATGTGATATTTAACTGGGGGAAACCGAATTCTTGCTATGGCGGGGAAAACTATGCTCCTTACATTTCAGGTGCTTACGATCACATATATATGATAAACAATTATTATAAACCCGGGCCTGCTACATATAATAAGGTGAAGTCAAACCGCTATTTTGCTCAGGCTTCAAAATATAAGGCCGGCAATGGATATACAGGGCAATGGTATTTGAGCGGGAATGTAATGGAAGTTAGCGGAAAAGGTGGTTCTATGTGGCGAAGCGGAACATTGAATAAGGTTAATAAAGATAATTTTTACGGTGTCGCTACCTGTGATGAAAGCCGTGCTTTTAATATAGAAGAGGGCAATAACGCAGAGAATTTAGCCAAATACACTTTGCACAACCAAGACGTTTCAAGTGGCGTTACCACTCAAAGCGCTTACAAGGCTTATCAGAAAGTAGTTGCTGCTGATGGCATAGGTGCCGGAGCGCAGTTGCCGCGTTTGGATGAAGTGGACAGTCGCGTGCTCAACGAGGCAGCCGGTAAGATTCGCCCTGTGTTCTATGGTGGTCTTACGAAAGATCCGGAAATGATGGGAATAATAGATTCGCAGAAAGATGTGAAATTGGCTAAAGAAGATCCTAGCGTTGCTGATTGGCCGTATTTGGGACTCGAAGGTATGCAGACATTAATAGTCGATACTGATAAAGACGGTATTCCTGACGATTATGAGGATACGCACGGACTTAATAAGAATGATTCCACTGATGCGACAGCTATAGCAAGTAACGGTTATTCGAACCTCGAAAATTATTTGAANGCTGTTGCCGACGGCAGTTATGTTCCTTCATATTGGCAGAAATAAACTGATCGTCTCATTAAATATAGGTATATATTAAAATTTAATGTTTTACGAACAAAAATGAAAAACAATGAAAAATGAAATTAGATTTTTATTTGTTAGCGTTCTTTGCTTATTGGCAATTTCGCTAAGTTCTTGTAATGATTCAAGTGATAATAATAACAGTCTCAGAGCCGTTGTTAGTTATCATAAAACAGATAGCGTACCCGTGTTCACCGATGTTAACGGAAATACGTACGTGCCTACTTCGTCTTCAGCTAGTAGTACATCAATATCTGCCGGCGACAGCGATATAGTTTATATCTCTTATACGCTTAACAGCACCACGACTTCGTCATCAGTTAGAAAGTATAATATTACATTGACCGGCGTTACAGATTTGGAAAACTCATATAACAATAATGTAATAATGACTACCAAAGGTGCTGCTAATGATTCGATAAACAGTTTTAGTTTAGCTAATGATTCTATCATATCTGTTGGTACCGGCAACGGCAACGGCTTTTCAATGATCGGCAATCATTTGATGGTTTACTTGAATTATTATCTAGGAACCGGTAACTGTAATTATAATAATGTTTTTGTATATACCAATGGATTATCTACTGCTAAAGCAGCAACCACTCCTGATACATTGAAAGTATGGTTGAGCCATCACAGTGTAAGTCCGTTGAGCGGTAATATTTCATACAGTTATGCAAGTTCACGCCCTTATATGTATTATTTCGGCTATAATTTGTCAAATGCCATAGCTTATGCAAGAACTCAGACGTCGAAATCGTCCGTAGTTGTCAGTTTTAAGGCAAAAGTTTCATCTTATGGCGGTACACCATCATGGTCTACTATCTGGAATTATTCATACGCTTTAAAATAAAAGTGTTTTTGAACGATTGAAATTTAACGATTAATTTAAAATAGCATATATATTTATTTCCTCTTGACTCAAAGGTTGGGAGGAATTTTTTTTGTTTCCTTATATCATACATGAATACTTAAATATTATATAATCTGAAACCTGAATCATAATACAAAACAATGAAATAAGAAAAAGAATATACCGAAAATGAAGGTTCCAGGTTCTGTCGGTGACCGGCAAAACAGGCAATAAATCGCAAACGCAAAAAAACGCATTGCTCACTTCGGATAAAAGAAGAAAAGTAGTATCTTTGCACTGTATTGTAGATATAAATTAATTTAGTAATATATTATGGCAAAGAAAGCGCTTTTAATGATTCTTGATGGTTGGGGGATTGGCGACCACAAGAAAGATGATGTGATTTTTAATACTCCTACTCCTTATTTGGATTATCTGAATGCTACATACGCTCATTCTCAATTGATGGCTTGCGGCGAAGATGTCGGTTTGCCTGACGGACAAATGGGTAACTCTGAGGTTGGACACCTGAATATCGGTGCCGGACGTATTGTTTATCAAGATTTGGTTAAGATAAACCGTGCTTGCAAAGATGGTAGCATACTGAAAAACAAAGAAATCATTTCGGCATTTACTTATGCCAAAGAAAATAATAAGTCGGTTCACTTAATGGGATTGACTTCTGACGGCGGTGTGCACAGCTCATTGGATCATTTATATAAATTGATTGAGATCTCAAAAAGCTACGGCGTTACCAAAACTTTCGTCCATTGCTTTATGGACGGCCGCGATACCGATCCCAAAAGCGGTGCCGGATTTATCAAAGACTTAACTGAACATTGTAAAGTAAATGATGCAAATATAGCTTCGATTATAGGCCGTTATTATGCAATGGATCGCGACAAACGCTGGAATCGTGTGAAAGAAGGTTATGATTTGTTGGTGAACGGAGTTGGCAAGANNGNATCNGATATGGTGAAGGCTGTTGAAGAATCTTACGCCGACGGTGTTACCGATGAATTCATCAAACCTATTGTNAACTCTGCATTTGACGGTACTATTAAAGAAGGTGATGTGGTTATCTTCTTCAATTACCGCAANGATCGTGCAAAAGAGTTGACTGTAGTGTTGACACAAAAAGATATGCCTGAAGAGGGAATGCACACAATACCTAATTTGCAGTATTATTGCATGACCCCGTACGACTCTTCGTTCCATGGTGTTCACATCTTGTTCGATAAAGAGAACGTACCCGACACTTTAGGTGAATATATTTCTGCAAAAGGATTGACGCAATTGCATATTGCCGAAACTGAGAAATATGCCCATGTAACATTCTTCTTCAATGGTGGCCGTGAAGAGCCTTTTGATAGAGAAGATCGTATCNTGGTGCCTTCTCCTAAAGTAGCCACTTACGACCTTAAGCCGGAGATGAGTGCATACGAAGTAAAAGATAAGTTGGTTGAGGCTATCAAGGCAAACAAATATGATTTTATTGTAGTTAATTTTGCAAATGGCGATATGGTCGGCCATACCGGTGTTTATGAAGCTATAGAGAAAGCTGTCAAAGTTGTCGACTCATGCGTAAAGGATGTAATCACCGCTGCTAAAGAAACGGATTACGAAGCTATCATTATTGCCGACCACGGTAATGCCGACCATGCAGTTAATGCTGACGGCACTCCTAACACAGCTCATTCCCTGAATCCTGTTCCTTGTATCTATGTTACAGAAAATGAAGCTGCTAAGATGCAAAACGGCCGTTTGGCTGATGTTGCTCCTTCAATACTTCATATTATGGGGTTGAAACAACCTGAAGATATGACCGGAGATGTTTTAATGAAATAACAAGTA
>JGI20214J51088_10003533_pt1 | contig 10293 bp, 11 predicted proteins | sample WetSurMetagenome_FD_51088 | JGI IMG/M metagenome (IMG submission 51088) | reverse complement strand
ACAACTTGTTTTATTTAATGTGTAATGATCGCAATTCTCACACTTGCGAAGTTGCCAAACCAATTATTTTTCCCTTCTAAAAGTACCTTGTCCGCCAGCTTTAGTAATGTTTGACACGACACTATTAGCAACCTTTTGCAGAACATCTTCAGCTCGCTTATAATTTTCTGCTGCTGCTTCAATACTATATTTTGGTGCAGCAATAACGTAAAATGTTACCGTTGCATCTTTGGTTTTTTCAGCTTTTGCTTTATTGAAGGCTTCCTTGATTATTTTTACGCCATTGGGTTTAGTGCACCGAATTTCTAGAACACCTTTTACTTTTACAAGTTTTACATGAATGCGTTCTTGTGCAACCTGTGCAAAAACTGCCGCTAAATCTTGAGGAACACCAATCTCTGTTAAGGCTTCTGCTCCCTCAATTGCCGCTTTTTCGAAAGCTTCGTATAAATCGTATTTTTGTTCGATAATTTTCCCGACTTTCTCGTAAAGCTCGTCGTTGGTTAATCCGACTTTTTCGGCTACTCCACGAAGAAGGGCATCTGCTTTTCGCTCTTTTTTCCATGAGAGAACTTTTTCAATTCTTTCCCTTTTTGTTACACGTCTAAGGGATAAGTCGATATGTCCTTTTTCAAGGTCTACTCTTAAGACTTTGAGAACAAGTTTTTGTCCTTCACGGACAAAATCGCGGATGTTTCGTATCCAAGAAGATGATATTTCTGATACATGAAGCAAGCCACGTTTATCAAATTCATCAAGCTTGGCGTAAGCGCCATAATCCGTGACTGTCTCCACAGTGGCGATGACTAAATCGCCGACTTCAGGCCATTCGGGCTTACGCTCAGCCATTCATTTCGTCATCCCTTATTCAAGAACAGCTTGTACATCGCCGTTAATTTTCGCTCTTCCGCCGGAGGGTTCAGCTAAGATTGTTCCACAGACATTGCAGAATATTTTGTTAACTGTGTTGCTGAAGATTTGCTGTTCATTGCTACATTTTGGGCATTTAACTCTGAGGAAGACACTTCTTGGTTTCGGAATAAGTTTACTCCAGTCAGACATAACTATTTTTCTCCATTAAAGTTATTGAATATTCAATTTTCTTAGACGTATGCCGTCTTTGTGTCTCATGTAATTACAAACTTTACATTTTAATCGTAAAGTCTGTTTTTTGGTAGTCTTTGCAAATTCATGTTGTAGTGGATATTTTTGTCCACCATAGCCTTCTTTTTCTCTTTCGTGGTGGCGTTCACCAACAGCTAGAGCACGACGTTTCCCAGGTTTGTAGAGGGATACGCTGTGAGTTTGGTGAGCTTTACATTTTGGACAGTAAGTTTTAACTTCTTTAGGAACGTTCACGTTCTTCACTACCAGCTTTGCATAAAAGGAACACACATATTCTTATACTTTTTTACTTATATACCGTAAACTTGGAGTTTCTGACGTCTGAAAGGAGAACTTTGCATTCATGGTTGGTCATGAATCTTATCAAGCATAATTATTGGTTTTCTGATATATCCTTTTTAACTGAAATTACTTCTAAATAACTATCCTCAGGTATGATGGCATTAATGGATAACTTCATCACTAAAATCAAGAAACATTCAAACTCAATAGTTAAACTGATGCCGTTACTTGCCTTCATTATTCCATTAACGCTATTGTATTTACTTAATCCACTCATGACTCCGTGGGATCCTACTCAAGCAAGAGTTACGGCTCAGGATTCCTTCCAGTTAATGTGGAAAGGCAGAACTTTCCAGTTGTTTTTTGTTTGGCTAGTCATGCTCGAGTTCATTCTCGGCTGGGAAGCCATCAAGTTAACTTGCACCAAAAAAAGTAAGGCGTACCTTTCTGCTTTTTTAGCAGTATCAGTACTTCCAGCCTTGTACGTTATTGCCGAAAGCTATTCAGGATTAAACAGCGTTATAGCGAAATTAGCAGCACAAAACAACATTTACTGGTCAAGCTCAATGCCTCTTGCTATAGAATACCTAGTTTTTTCAGCGCTCTTCTGCCTGATTATTTACTTATATTTTGGAAGAAATGGTTTGAAGGGATTTGCCTTACCGGCTTTGTTCGCTGCTTTAGTTGGCGTTTTGTATACTATTGATAACATCTTTCCTTATGGGGCGTTTACGCCATTTCAGCTACTAGTTCCGACAACTGCCTCGTTAGCTGCGGTAACGCTTGAATGGATGGGTTATGGAACAGTGCTTGGATCAGAAAGCGGCATGCCAACCCTCCAAGTTACAGGACCATTAGGAACGGCTAAATTTGCTATTGCTTGGCCATGCGCAGGTATTGAAAGCTTACTAATTTTTACAGCGGTTACTTTGCTATTTTTGCAGCGAATCCCTATGTCCTGGAAAGCTAAAATCGGATACTTCATTGTTGGTGCAGGCATCACATATTTAATTAATATTCTAAGAATAGATACAATTTTTACAATCGGTATGCAGTTCGGGGTTAATTCAGTTCAGGTACAAAATTTTCACTTCTATTATGGACCACTTTACTCGATTGCATGGATAGTTTGTTACCCACTCATAATTATTCTAAGCCGAATGCTGTGGCAAAAGATGAAAACTGGAAAAACAAAAGAAAAAGAGATTAAGAAATCTCAACAATCACAGCTAAACCCTGTTTAACCAACATTTTTGCGTTTTCAGCAGGCAAGGATGCAACATCTTCAGCTGCAAACGGTCCATACGTTTTCATGTCTGAGCCGATTATGCCAGGGATGTTTTTTATGAATCGCAAGACCACCCGTTTACGACTGGATTCGTTTATCAATTTGACAATTATAGGGGTAGCAGTAGCCTGCGCTGTAGCCGAGATCTGCGCTTGAACGGGGATTATAGATTTTTCTTGAATTTGAATTTTTCCTTGAAGTAGGTCTTGGGTAAATTTTTTGTAATCGCCCGTGAAAGCCATTAAATTCTCGCTCATCTTTGCTTCTTCAATTGTTAATAGCTCTGAAGGTAGCTTTTGGCTGTCTGTGATTGTTTTTTGTATTTTTTTACATCTATCCTCGAGTAGTTCATCAAGCATCCGGAAAACGTTTTGAGCTTCATGTGCTAGCAGGTTTGCTTTTACTGTTTTGTTTTCAAGCGAGTTTTCTTCTCTTATTCGCTTTAGGTAATCAGCTAATCTAATGTAGAAGTCGCGCGGCAAACCGCCAAGATTGATATTATCAGTTTCTTGTTTCCATGCGATATAGAGTTCATTATACATTAATCTGCCACCTTAGCCCTGCCCTTGCAAATAAGCATAACCGCTGCAGCAGAAGACAACTCTACCACTTGATTCTTGTAAGGCCCCAATGTTTTCCCACCTAATTTAAACTCTGGCACGTCAGAGACTAACACTTTCACTTCTCCCTTTTTAATAGCTACCGCTCCAACAAAAGGATCAAAAGTCTGCAGGTCTTTGGCTGGAAACTCGATTTTTTTAAGACCTGTTTTACCATGCAAAGTACCGTTCATGCGAATTAAACGGTGAATGTCAGTTGTTACGACTGTATCAATTTTTGACGCTTCTGCCTCCTGGGCGCACTTAGCTAACTTAAACCATGTTTGAGCACTAACACCGTTAATGCTTTCCCACCGCCCCTCATTTATCGCACGTTTGATAATCATATCCTTGTTTTGTAGAAGAGAAGCATTTCTTAAACCGACAGATCTTAAATCATCTTTAGTTGCAGTCAATAGAAATTTTTCCATCCCTAATTTGAGTCGACGATTCCATCCGAAATTGTGCAGACTAAACTTTCTAGTTGATGAACGTTTTCCATGTTTTTTCCCTGCCGGGACCTCTTTATCTAACACTGCTAAACCTAAGCCAGTAACATAGTCAACGATTTCTTTGCGTGCCATCGCATCTAATGACCGCACGACTTCATCTTCAACATGAATGTGGTAACCTCGATGACCAGAAAAAAAGACGTGTAACTTTTCAAGTGAAAAACCGAAGTCATTTTCTAACATATCAATTAATTTTGCTGCTTCTGTTCTTGCTGAATCTATGCAGAGTTCACATGCCCATGTTCTTGTTTCGAATTTCTTAGCTTCGCATACTGGACAAGTTTCAGGCGTTAAGCCTCTACCGCTGAATCCACATTTGACACAACGAAATTCATCATGAATTTTATTGCAGGATGTTGGAATATGGTCGGCATCTATGTCAAAGACTAAGTCGGCGCCTATCCAACCTTTTTTATCCATATCAAAATCAGGGTTCTTATAGTAAGCGCAAGAATGATAAACATCTGATGGCACCATTTCGTTGAGAACGGCTCTGAATCGTTTGATCGAATCAAACATTCTATGTCTAACCATAAATCGTTCTTTGAACATAAGATATGCGAATTCTCGTTGGGAAGGTAAATTTGGCTCAGGAATTACGGTTGAGGGGTCACAATAATAATCGGTAAATTTTTGGTAAACAAATTCTCTAGACGCTTCCAAATCTTTTTGTGACCCCCTTATCCAAGTAGTAATGATTTGTTTTTTCTTTAATTTAACTATATACCGCGTTGCTAACAAATTATAATTATGCTTACAAGTGAAACATTGTGTTAATAACGGTTAGAATTTGCAAGGGATTAAATGCGGTGCCGCCAAAGGAGAGCACCAAAACCATAAAAATGAGCCATATCAATGTAACCTCCATCTCTTTTTTCTGTTGAGGAATTAGCACATAGACAAAAAAGTAAGGTAAATACCAGTTTTGGAAGTACGGCAACATAAAACTGGGCAGCAATAGGAAAACTGCCGATAACGATAGCAAACTGTTCTTGTTAAGCATGTACATTGCATAGGCAAGCGTTATTGTTAACGTTAAAATGATCCAAGTAGCTTGCATCACCCAAGGAATTTGTGTATTAATTGAGAAAGCATTAATGCCGTTCATTATGAATTGTGGTCCAATTGAGAATAAGAAAGGTGCACTCAGCCAAGCTGTATACAGGCTAGCAATTACTAAAATTAAGCCGCCTAACACCATTTTGTTTTTTAGTAATTCAAATATATTATTTCTCCGAAAGAGCATTATTATGCCAACTAATATCAGCGGAAGCAAGAATATCCCTGCTTGATACTTGAAAAATACTGAGGCTGCAACTAACAAAAAGAAAACGTCATAACGTTCTTCCATGAACATGAACAAGGCAAAAAGAGAAAACAAGAAAGACACAGCATCAAACATACCATCAGCAGCATAAATCACCAAAGAAACGTAGACAATATAGAAACCAGCGGCTTTAATCCAAGTCATTGCTTGCTCCCTACGAGAAGCATTTCTTATTTTCGTCTCATTTCCAAAATCTTTTGCAAAATACCTAACGCAAAAAAAATACAGACAGATATGAGCTAACACTAAAAAGAGAGCAATTTCGAGTTTGAAAATCAAATCTGCAGATATTCCGCTTTCGATTGAGATGCCAAAAGGAAAAAATAGAAAAATACTGCCCAAGGGGTAAAGATGGGGCATTTCAGGCCAAGTTACAAACTTGAAAGAAGAGTTATCAAAGTTAGATAGCGCGCCCAATGGGGTGCTAAATACGGAAAAACCATCTTTGAGAAACATGTTGGAAGTGTAAGAGTGCCGGCCGTTGTCAGTGTACCAGTTCTCAAAAGTCGCTAGGAAATTAGAGTTAAAAGCCAATAAAACTAGCCAGATTATTAAAGAAATGATCAACAGTGGCATGAGGTATCGTTTTGTTTTCTTGCTAACAGATGGAAGAACAAATTTTCTTTGTTTAGAATTAACGGAACTTATGAAAATAATTATTAGAATAATAACAATTGTTGCAACCGAGCTAACGATGAAAAGGATTTTTGCGGGTTGATTAAGATAAGAATATGGAAGGTTGGTTTTTTGCTGTGTTACTGAAGCCTGAAAATGTATTGCTCCAGTATCAGATGCGACGGAGGTAAAAACTGCGTCGTAGTAGTCAGCTCCTGCAGTAAAAGAATAAGCAATGTCATTACTTGACGACTCGTTGAAAATTAAGCCATTGTATGTTGCTATTGAAAAGTTTCGGGCAAAAGTGGTTGGGCTTTGGACTAGAACGGAAATACTTTCGGTTCCACGGAATGAGCCTAACCCTTGGCGGTAAATTTCGTTTGGGCTTAAGGTAAAAGTCGAGTTAACTAATGAATGTAATTCATTGTCTCCCGTAGTCAATGGATATAAGCTAATTACAGCAAGCAATATGCTAAGAACCATAACCGAGAAAGCTATGGAAAGAGATAGTTTGGCTTTACCTATTCTTTGCATTCAAATGGTCGTCCTAACCGAATCATGGAAAAAGAGGTATTTAATAGCCTATGGAACTATAGAAGAAAAAGGTAGACAAGATCTTAAAACCGCAAAATTGTCTTCAGAGTGTAACCTAAAAAGCTTTTAATTTCATTCCATGAAAGTTTAGACTTACCTGTTTTCCTGTTAACAAACAAAACAGGGGTCTCTCTCACACAGAAATGCCTGAGTGACGCTTGTCGTATCGTTTCTATTTGAATTTCATAGGTATGGCTGTGAAAATTATCAATTGTTTCCTTGAGAAACTTTGTAGAGTAACAGCGGAAGCCGCTTGTGCAATCCTTAGGTTTTAATCCGAGCAAAAACTTTGCAATCGTATTAGCGGTTTTACTGAGTATTTTTCTTGATAATGGCCAACCCTCAATTTTTCCATCTTTAACGTACCTACTTCCAATCACTATTCCGCAATCTGCCTCTCGCATTTGCTCCAAGAGTCTAGGAATATCTTTGGGATTATGTGAGCAATCAGAGTCCATAGTAAATACATATTTCGGAGGCTGTTGCTGAGATAAATAAAATCTGAAGCCGTCAGTTATTGCTGTACCTAAACCGCTTTTCTTTGGCCTGATGCAAAGAAGAATATTGTTATATTTATGTTGTTTTTGTTTAACTATATTTTCTGTTTCATCTGGGCTTGAATCATCAATAACTAAAATTGATGCATTAAGTTCGAGGTTTTCAATATCATCGATTAGGTTTGAAATATTCTCAGCTTCAAGATATGTTGGAAGCAAAATTCCAACTTCGGAAACGCCTAAGGAATTGCCGACTAATTCATAACGCATACAGAGTCAACTAAGGTTACAGCATAGTAAATTTATAAATCTTGACTATCTTGATTTTAAATAAACCGCCTGTTTATGTTTATAGTAGGTAAGGGGGTGATAAACTTGACGGCAGAAATCATCCCTGTTTTTGCATACACTATGAGTTTGCAAAACAGAACACTGCGGACAAGTATATTTTGTAGCGGATCCACGTTCACCGGCAATGTGTTCAATTTGGTAACGGGTCAACCTTTCATTGTAATCCGAAAAGGTTTTGTATAACTCGTTAAGAGCTTCTGGAGACATACCTATGTTGATTAGAAAAGAAGTCAAAGTGAACCTTCCTATGTGTGAAAGGTGATGACTTTTTGATGCGTCATCATACAAAGCAGTGATACATGGAGGAAAAGCTGTTTGAACAACAACTTTAGGCATCTCCTCAATTTCTTGCCCCATTATTTCTTGAGCCAATTTAGTTAACCGGTCAGCGATTACTGTAATCCCCTCTGGAAGATTCTTAAGCTCTGGAACTTCTATCCTTCTTTCTACGCGATGTCTAATTTCTTCTTGAAGTAGACGAACGACTTTGTCCTTGTTTAAATAGACCATTCCCTTGTCCATGATCTGATTAACAAGTTTCCATCCGCTACCATGTAAATGGGCTGCGTTTTTTAGATAGGCTGCAAAGCTTATGCCGAAATCCTTACCAAGCACCCCTTTGCTAATAGCCCAGTCAAAATCTTGGGCAATAGCTAGGATTTTTTCTTTGCTTTCATTAAGCAGTTGAACCTGTGCTGTTTTTGCCACAGCTAAAGCGTATCTTTTCTTTATCCAAGAATTCTTGGTAGCAATAACCAGAATGAGTGATGCCGCAAAAGATGATATTTCGGCTCTTCTATCTTTCGTTATTTCGCCTGTATTTACCTCCGAAATAGCTTTTTCTACTCGATTTTGGGCGCGGTCAAAAACGGTTTTTTCTGAGGTTAAGCTTCCAATCGTAAACTCCAGTTCTTCTATCTGTTTAGAAGCTTTTTTTAAGAACGGGTATTTGGCAAAATCTTCAAACGATATTGCCGTTTCCATTTGCAAGTTATCCACTATTCTGTTTCGATTCTCGGCGCCAAGAAGAAGGTTAACCTGCCCTCTTTTGTCTGTTGGAAGTCAATTTTTACAGGCATATCAGTCGAGAATTCTAATGTTGCAATATCTGAAGTGGCAGACGCTGCTTTTATGATTTCGGAGAGATAACTTAAGCTAAAGGTTGCTTTTGCATTCTCTTTTACTTCTAAATCAAGTAATGCGTCGCTTCCTTTCTGAAGTATTATAGTAGCGCCCATCAAGTCGCCTGTCGCACTTAGAGTCATTTTTTCGGGTTCTGCCTCGATTTTGACGTGGTCGCTTACTAATTGTGCATCTTCGATTGCTTGGCTTAAGCCGGAGGTTGTGGTTTTAGCTTTTACGTTAAATGTAATTTTTGGGGTGGGCACTTCTTCTTCAGAGGCTTCGAGAGTTGGCATGGTAAAGTTTCGACTATATTTACCAGTGATTATTACTAGCAAACGTCCAGTTTTATCATCTAAAGATAGTTCGACAGATTCGTCTCTGCCTGCTCGTTTGAGAAGTTTTAGTAATTCGCTGATGTTTAGGCATATTTTAGCTGGTTCGGTGGAGATGTATTCTTGGAAGATAGATTTTGGCCATTCAAAATCAATCATGGCAACGCGTGAAGGATCCATAGCACGTAGTTTTAGTCCTTCAGGGTCAATCTTAAAGGTTGCTTCATCAACAAGAATTGAAATGGCAGTAGCCATGTCTCGCAATAGTTTAGCGTCAGACACTTTAAGCTTAAACATCTTTTCTCTTCCTCGCTCTAATGCATATTATTGTAAAGTTATATAGCTTATCATTGCAGTTTTAGCTAATAAATTAATTGTTCAAACCTAAACAAAACGATCACCCAGAAAACAAACGCTCAAACAAAAAATAAAAAGTGAAGTAGAAGGAAATAGTTGGCTTAGCTATATTCTCTAAAAGTGTAATTGCATTTTGTGCAGCGCAGAAACTGAGTTGAAGACTCGTCAGCGCCCCGTGTTTGCACTTGCCACACATATGCTGTGTTGTTTCCGCATCTTGGGCATTCAATGCGCACAGTTGGTAGCGTGCTCAGCTTCTGCTCTTCTTTGCCGATGACGGCAACAAATTGCTGCGGGCTATGTTGTATAACTTTAGGAGCAATTTTAGCCTCTGCTTTCTCGCCTGCTTCAGGCTTTTTATAGCCGCATTTTGGGCATGCAAGAACTAAAGAAGCTTCTTTACCGCTCTTGGATTTCTTTGGTTCAAGACGGGAACCACATCGGGGGCAGAATTCCATATTGCATGACTCCGTTTTGGGGATTCCCTTATCATTGTTCCATTTAAACTTTTTCTAAATCATGTTAGATTAAGATGTAATTCCAGAGGCAATTAGATGAGCAACCCGCAGCGGTTCAGGAAAACAACCCCTATTAGTAGTCAACCGAACGATCTCTCGGGAATCAACCAACGAAAGACCAGCCTTCACCATATAAATCGTTTTACCCTCACAAGTTACCTCATGAATTTTTCCAGCTCCAACAATAGTTGCCCAACGTTCCTCAGTGCCAGACAAGTTTTTAAGTGCAGCATGAATTGATTCCAGATCAGGCTTATCACCAGTCAATGCTATCACCGGCAGCCCTGTTATCAAAAATAGTTTTTTGATGTCAACGACATTGAATCCAGCAAAAGTTATTCCGTTTAGCATTATCAAACGCAGCTGTTTGCTATGCGGTGAACTAACTATCATACGGGCGATCTTGTCGGTAGCGTCAAAACCATCGATTGTAACATGAGTGTGCATAATGCCGTCAATTGAGTCGCCACCTCTGAAGACTACGCCAACAACTATCGCAGTGCCTTCTGTGTGAGGCATAAATCTGCCGTCATCAACACCAAGCACGCGGATTTCAGATTTTATAACACGAAAGCTCTTGGTTACCAAAGTAATTTTGACCAAAAGAATAATTCTAATTGCTTTAAATTAAGCTATAGTCGCGTTTCTCAATTGAAAAATTCTTCTTTCCTTTTAATGCTGTCTTGCGACTTTTGAAAATTAATTTTTAATAGGTCCAGTACTTTTTTATACAGGCTACAAATGATAAATAAAATATTCTTTCATTTATAT